>JAABUK010001113.1_pt1 | contig 52613 bp, 65 predicted proteins | sample 5559141 | NCBI WGS metagenome assembly JAABUK01 (sample SAMN10711869, study PRJNA513367) | rock metagenome | isolation source: Antarctica rocks | place: Antarctica: Victoria Land, Pudding Butte nord | collected 2016-01-03 | reverse complement strand
TCTGACTGCTCTGGAGTGTAAGATCTTCAAGGACATCTTGCACCAGGTGCATACTATGCACCATGGCGAAAGGCTGTAGGTCCATACTATGGACAAAGAGCACCAGGTGCATACTATGCACCATGGCAAAAGGCTGTAGGTCCATACTATGGACAAAGAGCACCAGGTGCATACTATGCACCATGGCGAAAGGCTGTAGGTCCATACTATGGACAAAGAACACCAGGTGCATACTATGCACCATGGCGAAAGGCTGTAGGTCCATAATATGCACCATGGCGAAAGGCTGTAGGTCCATACTATGGACAATGAGCACCAGGTGCATACTATGCACAAGGGCCAAGAAAATCCACACAGCTCCAAGCAAGCAGTAGACGTGATGACATAGCGCCTAAATGCAGCTCCACAAAGATAGACCGGCTTGACATAGAGGTAGACTGGCCACAGCCGAGCTCTGACTTTCTGAGTTGATAAAGATTCACAGCATTCTGCATAGTCAAGCCAAGACTTTTCACGAGAAACGCAGGGTGGCCGAGTCTGCAAGCTGAATCTCAAATTGTCACCAACCTTGAGCTCAAATGTGCGCTTCGTGAAGAAAACTCTGCAGTGACGACCAAGTGCTGCAGCTTCGACAGCTTCCTGGCAATCGAGGCGAACAGCCAGCTGACCGTGGTGTGACCACGTGAAAGACAGATCTTGCCAGATCGCATCCTGAACAAGATTCAAAAGAGCGCTCTGTTCTTGCTCGCAGTCGCTGAAGACAACTCCAGAAGGTGACGGTGACTCTGAGAGTGATCCTACCGTGCTGCAGGTTTTTTGAGACCCGGGCGTCCAACAACATCAACGGCAGCATGCTCTGGACTGCTAACACTAGCCACAAAGGACTTACGCCGGACACCGTAGGGAGCAGAGCAGAAGTGAAGACGAGTTGCCTGGAAATTGGCGCGGTATTTGAATACCTACAAACCCTCGCACACAATTAGCAACTTAATATGTTTCCTCTGTCGGTGCGTCAGTATCGCACTGACCAAGGCATACGGTATGCCGCATACCGCAAAGTGTAGCCGCAGCGTCATGATGGCCAACCTAGGCATCTGAAAGCGACGTGAGCAGCAGCACATGAACAGTAGGCAAGCCGCCTGATGCTTGCTGGCAGGTTTTGGAGAACATAGTAATACTACGTGAGTCTAATCATAATGCGCTTGCAGAGCTTATTGCACTAGGCAGTGACTGTAGATTCTATAGGGAACTCGTGATTCCTACAAACGAGTTGAGGCAAGCGAAGATCCTGACTTGCCAGAGACCTATTTCCCAGTGGTCAAAACTGTTGCAACCAACAACAGCCACAATTATATAAACAAATGTCACACAGCCGGCGGAAAGGATGCCAAGCTTGCTGCATTCATGACCATTGAAAGGCAGAATGAGCAGTCTGCGACTGCTGGTGCGATGGTCCTATTGCTGAAGCCCAGGAAGCTGCCAGAGTATGGGCTTTGATGCAGCAGTGAACAACGTCTAGACAAAAAAAGCTTTGACACAGCAGTGTGTTCGCACGATGTGTGCAGCATGTTTACGCATCCATATGGAGTAAGTGACTCGTGCAATGACATGACGTGCTCTTCAAAGGCCGAATGTACATGTCTGTTAAGTCAAAGCTGTTCCAGACAATTCAACTCTAAGACACTTATCAACGGTACAGCAGGCATCATATGTCTGCTTACACACATTTGCATTCCTGTGGCGTTGAACATTGATGTGCATCCCAAACTGACATATGAACATCAGTCACCATACCACCAGGGATTTTCTTAGTGGTATGAATCCGATGACCAATTCCCGAAACTGCACTTGTCAGCAAAGCTCGGTAAACCGTCGGGATCAGGGTATATGTACGAAAGTATCAGCGCAAAATATGATAGCAGGCAGTCAGGGATCTTGTATGCACGTCGGAAATATTGAATTACAATGTGGCTGGCTGCGTGCTGCGATACTGTAGGCTGTCAGCTGTAAAGAAATCTGAGGCTGAGCTTAGGTCAAACTGACAGAAGCGCTGCCGGCCACGAGTTCAGGCACAAAGCATGTAGGTCTGTCGTAGGAGGAAGCAATTTTTATACCTATATCAGCAGAGTAAAAAGCCCTCAGAATGAGCACCACCAGGGATTGCACACCCAACTTTGCAAGCCCAGCTGTTCAGATTCCTGCAAACCCTAGCCAGATTCAAATCTTCAGCCAGGCACGGTATAAGCTGTTGGCAAAAAGCTGACGCAGTCAGCAGTCAGCAGTCATTAGGAACTTGGGGCTAAACTCTCGCATTTTTTCTGTACAGGCTGTGCAATGTGCCAGGTAAGCCTCTGCAAGTGGTTGCACTGAAAACAAAGGTTTGCTGCTGATCAGGCTCAACCTCTGTCAGAGGCAAGCTTGTCCAGGCAGCAAGCTTTTGCTACCTCCTGTGTAAACAGCCACTGCTTCCTGCTTGTTGCTTTGCTGAGAAAACCAGATACTAGGCAAGATAGCTGGCCTGTTTTGCCAGAAGGTTTGACCTTCACAGGGTCTCGCTTCCTATGAATCTTGCCTGCTGAGCAGCCTCGAACCTGACTGTTGGCTGACATCGGCTTTTCTGCCTCACTCACCTGCTTCAGCTTAAGCCTTGCAGCTTGCGGCACAAGCGTCTTGAACGGCAGCGGTCACAGCAGCAAGTGCGCATGCTCGTCTGCTAACACTGGCTGGCCTCACCGCCACTTGCATTGCGCACAGCGTTCATTCCAAGATTTCTGCTGAAGCAGTGCTATTACTAGAAGCAGACTTTTGACGGCAGCTGTACAAGGTCGAAACAACATTTTGGAATCTCTCTGGTCACAAGCGTCTCAAGGGCCCAACACTCGGCTTAACGCACAAATATTGCAGCATCGCTGACTTGGTGGTTAGTTGCCCACACGAGGGCAACAAAATAACATCGCTGTGGGCGGGGGGGGGGAGGGGGAGCAAAGTTTACACCACCTATGCACTATATACTGGCTGACTGACTATATGCAGTGCATCTGCGCGCTTCCGGCAAAGCCGCGTTGTACTTGCGAACCCGTTTTCATGTCAATGCCGGGATGCTGTGCAGTCTTCAACGTCGATGCTCAGCCTCCGCTTGTGCTGTGCGGCCAACCTGGCTGCTGCCAAAAATACACCGCAAGCGACCTCTTCGACTTTCTTGCTGCAGCATCGTGGTACCCTATATTATCACTTGTCGTTGCTTGCCTGTGAGCTCATGTTCGCAGTCGACATGGCCAACGTGCTGGGTCAGTTGCGGTCTGTGCTTCTTCTGGCCACATGACAGCATCGAATGAGGTCATAGCCTGTGGGATGCAGATGAGTCAGATCTGCTTGGGATGCGCAACAGCCCTGTATGAAATATGTGTATGGTATCCATGAAAAGCTGGACCACATTGCTTATGCTGACAACAGACCTGTGTCTGACATCCTCCCAAGAGCCTGTTTGTCTGCAAACAAGTGGCCTGCTGCCAAGCCTGAGATTTGAACAATTGAGCCGCACTCTGCAATGTCGAACAGCTCCAAGTAAGATTGGAGGTGGTTGATGACGTAGCTGCGCAGCTACGTCATCAACCACCTCCATGCATGCAGAAAGAGGTGTCCTTCGAGGTACGTACCTCTTGCGGATCACGCGACAAGCTGGACGCCCACGCCTCTGTGCCGACGTGAAGCGGACCCTCAAAAGTGACGACGTCAAGCCCAGGAAAAGATCTTTTGCTGAGTGCATCAATGCTGATAGCGTCTGTAGAACTGAGTAACATGCTAAAGTTATGCCCTCGCATGGCTAGCTCTTGACCTATTCTGAGGATGTTAAGTTGGTGAGAAAGGCCAGCCATCACTGCAACGCCAAGTATAGAATCAGCACAACCGTTTGGCACAACGCAGGACAGAAGGATCCCTATACATGCTGTGCAGCGTGATGGCCTTGAATGTGATCTGCGCATTTCGCTCCTATATAGCTATCCTATATATAGAGAAACAACGCGGGCGTTCGCAGCGCGTCTTGCAAGCAATGCCACGACTATGCTAATTTGGTATTGAACCACCTCATCTTGTTGCCGAAGCTGCACCGCCGCAGAACCGTCGGATTCACATACAGTGCAGGTTTGTTTGAAACTGGTCTATGTAAGGGTGAACTTGACTAGTAAGCCGGACGGTATTCTAAATCTGTTTATAAGTTCCACCAATAAATACCGAAATAAATTTGCGCCAGAATTGTCAGAGAGAGAGAGAGAGAGAGAGAAGTGTTTTCTGTCGTCCCCAGTCGCAAGCCTTGACGCGCTCAGAGAGAGAGAGAAGTGTTTTACAAGCTGGAAAGTCAGTCTCTGGATTACCCCGCGTATGAGATATCACCTGGCCAAGCAAGCTGTTGCATGCTTACTTATGCTGCTCAGAGCAAGCTGCTGCAAGTTTGCCATACTTTTGCACATATGGGCTGTCATCCAAGCAGACTTCACTGCTGCAGGCTTATGTTGTGCGTCACACTGGGCATTAGGGACCAGGGATTCTGGCTCTGCCTAAAGCTTTTGGCTCATACTCAGGCATGTTGACTTGCATGGGGCGATGTTCGACATACATCATGCTTCTCCCCAAGATAGATTTTCCCCTTGAAATCTGCTCTCATGCCAGAGGTCTGTGGTTTGCAGGGACTTGATAGCGCAGTTTGTGTCTAACACATTCCCTGGTCCCATCTACCCAGGCTATGCTGAGCGCCTTGCAGCTGGCAAATTTGAAGTGGCCCCCTCATGTCCTGGCTTTCCAGTCAGCGGTGTGTCTCATCTCAACCAAATGTATATGAACACAGCTGCTAAGACACTGAAGTGTGGCATACATGCAACATGAAATTGTGCATTAGCTGTTGCAAACATTGTACATAAGCTAGATGGTTGATGGTGGCTGCATTGCTGATTGTTGCATTGCACATGCCAGCTCATCATGAACTGCAAAGCGTTTATGTATTGCAGTTGTTGTTCAATGCAGGCTGCTTGAGCTCACGTTGCATACATAATGTACTGCATGGTGCAATCATGCCTGAGGTGTGCTGCAGGTGGGATCAAGGATTTGGGTCTGATGCAGAGGCTGGCGCAAGAATCAAGTGTGCCGTTACCACTGGCTGATGTCATCATGAGCCATGAAAAGGAAGCTGAAAGACAGGGCAAAGGGGCTCTGGACTGGGGCTGTATTGCTGACATACTGCGTGAGAAAGCAGGGCTAGAAAAGCGGTAGTCATGCTGCAACAAAGGGTGACATCATCAAGCCCATCTGTAGATTTGCACCTGATCTTACGACTCCATCTACAGATGCTGGGGTTGGCAGCATGCAATAATCCTTGCAGGCCCTCTGCTAAGATGAAGTTCCATGCTTGCCTGCTTGGCCAGAATTACACATAACAGCCCTGTGCACTCACAACCCTAACCAGGCTATTGGTTTCTGCTAAGCGCAGCTGACAGAAATCAGCAGCTCTCCATTGCAGTGAGGCCCCACATCAGTTACACAGCTGCTGGAGCAGAGTACACACAATTGCCTGCACAGCTGTTATAATTGCTTTGTTTTGCAGAACGAAGCTGTCTTGTGAGCAATGCGTTGCGTCAACAGGGTGCCTTTTGCTTTGAGCAACATGTAGATCTGACATGTCTACAACCTCAAGAGTCATATTTTGTTCTGTCTACTAGTAGTAGGACAGTACTTTCGCAGCTGGTGTCACACAAGCAATGCAAGCCTTCAGGTTTCGCCTGATAATATCATGTTGGCAGCTGTGCTGCTCTGGGCAGCAAGGTCCAGCTTGCAAAGTTGCGTTGAAAATGAAAAGCTACTTGATCATGCTGTGTGCAACGTTACCCAGGCATGCATCTACTCTGCACCTGGTGTCAAACAATGCAACTTCTGTTTTATCCTGCAGTGTCGACTGATGCCAAGACAACAATTGTCAATGCTATCAGCTGCAACAATCAACCTTTGTACAAAGAAAGAACAAAGGTTGATTGTCCAGAGTGCTGCAAAAGATGTCGCTACTGTGTCTGACTATCACAACCTTGGTTTTTTTCGCTGCGGGTGGTAGGCATGCCCGCAACGAAAGGCGTCGAATGGCAACACTCTGAGTCTTAGCAACGCAGTATAGGTCTCCGCAGCATATCAGGCTAGCCATGGGGAGTATCGAAGAGGCACTCAAAGCAGCTGGTGCTCACGATGATCTGCAGACCATCCTTCGAGTGCTGGAGAGCACACCTGTTGGCTTCAAACGCCAGGAAGCTGCTGCTGGTCCCTTTGCAAACATAGACACAGCCATGTTGACTGGGTTGAACATCAGAATGCTTAGCGTCATTACGGGGGCACAGCAGCAGCAGCAGCAACGTAGGTTCCCCTCTCACTAGATGAGTAACGTAGGCTTGCTGTGCTCACTCTTTTAGTGTGAGGTGTCACTTCACCCAACATATGAGCAGACTCATCGAGGGCTATCAGCCTTGTCTGCATGCGCCAGATACTATTTTGAGCAAACACCATGCCTGGTGTACAATGCAAAGCAATCTTGCCTCATTGCTGATGCGCTCATACCGCAATTTGCTATGACTCTTGACCTCTGCATCATCATCATTGAGCGCACAGCCAAGCACCCAGTACGCCCTGCCTTCAGTTGTACATACCGACTTACACGTGTTCATCACATGTTGCACTCCATTCAGTTCTGCACGTCCGGTTGCTTGTCTGTAACTTCAAATAGCTGCGCTGTTATGACAATTGATGGCTCCCTACACCCTGGCCTTTTCTTGACCTCATCAGCACATGCGTCTTATGCAATCACTGTCAGCTGCATACTGTCACTATCACCTGCGTACAGTCAATGCATACGTGTGTGCAAACACCTTCCAAGCACAAGTTTCACTCAAGCAATTTCTTTGCAGCAGTCCTCTCAAACAAGCATCATGTAAGCAATTGCCCGTCTTCTTATCTATAGTTGTTGTCTGTAGTGCATTACTCAGCTACAAGGACACATGTAATAGTAGCTCTTTACTGCGTCCAGAGTATGACCTCATATAGCATTAGCACTCATGCAGGTACCACCCAAATCTTGGCAGACCATAGCCTAGCCATCATGGACGCTTTGTTTGCACCTTTTGATGAAGCTACTTTCCCAAGGCAGCTCAGTGTTCCGCAGCTGACCAAGTTGCTAGAGTCACCACTTGCAACGCGTGTCCCTTTGCCACCATCAACATTCCAAAGTGTACACCAATTGTATCCAGACTTATTTGTTCAAGAGACTACTGCTTCAGCCCCTCTGCTGGCTACAACCCTGGTGAAATCGTTGCAAACACCTTGGCCAACAGGTTCTCCTACAGAGCTCCTCTATACCCCATTCTGGGCGACAGTCGGCTATGGTCTACCTGAACTCATTGGTCGTCAGCTGGGCTTGAACATCTCTGAAAGCAGGTGTGTTGCCCTTGGTAGGGTCATTTGCCTCAAAGGAGCATCACCGCAGCTGGGAAAACAGTAGCATTTTGCAGGGACAAAGAAGATACCAGCATTACCATAGCTGACAAGCGGCGCGATTACATGCAACATCTGGACAATAGACTGGTGGTTGGTGGGGAGGACAAAGCCTAGGCGGGAACTCATGCAGAAAGCTGTTCAAGAGCTCTTAGACAAGCACAAGGGCGCAAATCCTGCAGTGTATGGCGACTTAGGTTACTTGATCTTGTTTGCCACAGCTGCAGATGCTGTCAGCGTCTTTGCGCTTAACCTGTGCCAAAACGCAAGGCTAGAGCCACTGATACCAGAGTTCGTGGTGCGTCATGCAACAACTACCAAACATGCCTAAAGTATCTCAATTTATAACACGTTCTGCTTGATTGCGTCAAAAGTTTGCTTTGTTGAGTTGCAAGTCATTTGCTTGCGTAAAAAGAAATGCTTGACAAGAATGTAAGTGACAAATGCAGATGGTGGACTTGGCCGGTCGTCAGCATGTGGTCAAGTTGTTCATTAACCTGGTCCGATGGCTTAGGACTGTGCATGTGTTGTCCTTGCTGCCACCACCTCCTCCGGCTCGGCTGTTGGAGCCGTTCAAGAGGCCCTCACCCTATCCTGCTAAAGTCTCGATCTTGTTGCATTTCCTGATAAGCATACACCTGACTGTTGGTACATGCCATGCCGACATAGCATATGCTGACAATCAGGATATACCAGCCAGCAGATAAAGTGGCAATACCATCTGAGGTCTTGATAATCTTCTCTCGCATGCAAATGTGCTCCTGGCATTGCATAGTACCCTTGCATTGAGCAGACCACCCAAGGATGCTGTGCATGCTTTACAATACCATATCAGCAAATTTCTTTGTTTGCAGCAGATGAAGCTGGCCACCAGCAAAGTGAAGTGGAGATTACTCTACGATTCAAAGGTGTTGAGAAGCGGTTCACAGTTCCAGGGAAGGACCTGCAGGAGCTCGTCGATGTGTATGGCTTGCTGCAACACCTTCAATTGTCTGGCGCTATCCGCTGCGCTTCCTTGGAGGTCAGCTAAATTCAAGTTTCATGTATCTTCATTTGGTTGCATTGCATGGTGGTTTCAATGGTCTCATGCATAGTACATGACATCTGTCAAAGTTGTCATGGATATTCACAGGGCATAAAAGGTATCCTCAGGCAGGACATGTGCAGGTGGATGGTGAGCAATTAAAGCTGGAACACCCCATGCCAAAACAAAGGAAAGCACTTCGCAGAAGCATGAGCTGCTCTGTGAAACTCAGACTGGAGCCAGTGGGTGCCCTTATCCGCATCACTGGCATAGCACAGCTACGCAGCCTTGTCTCCTGCCTCTTGACAGTCCTGAAGCACATTCATGAGTATGGCTTTGTGCACCGTGACATCCGCCTTGACAATGTGGTCAAAGGGACTAATGGCTGGTTCTTGATTGACTGGGAACTAGCCGGGAGAACAAACCAAATTGTATGATGGGAGGGCAAGCTGTTGCCGGATGGGGTAAAGCACAGATCAGAACCCTTTACTATAAAAACAGATCTGTGGCAGCTTGGCATGCTTATCAAGACAGCTGCAGTCTGTGTTGATGTGGCTACCACATCCTTTGCTGACCACTTGTTGGCTGGGAATTTTGCCACTGCAGCAATAGCACAAGCATCATTGTGGTGATTATGGTTTGTAGATACATATAACATGCTGTTGTTTGAAGGCCTATTTATATGCTTGAGATCCTTCCATGAAGGTCATCTGTTTTGTGTGGCACTGTGCAGCGCGATGGTCTGAGCAGTGCGTGGATATGACCACGACTCAGATTGCTTTGGCTCGCGCAATTTGACATCAATGCTGTGCAAGGACAGAAGGTCCTGGCACAGCCTTATTGTCCTGGCACATATGTGATAAGACTGGTTGTGTGGCCGAGGGGTGAAACATTCTTCTTCTTCAATTGTAAAGAGGTTGCCAAGATGCGACTAAACACCGCTAGTCGTTTGCCTTGTGTGCGCAAGAGGAAGCCTGGCCTTAGAATTCTAGATGATGTCGAGAGAAGTAATGCAGAACCACAGCCTCAGTTACAATGGTCACCGTAAGCATAAGTCTGTTTACCGTCACACCGTATATCCAGAGACCCTCCAGAGCGTGAACTTTACATCCTTTGCCCAGCCTCAAGTCTGATGGATGTGCCAGGGTATGTGAACCCTGACAAACTGATGAATGCGCCAATCGGATTTGTCTGCAGGTAATTGTGCGAAACCGCCCCTCAACAATCAGACACACAAGGCATAGCAGAGCGGCAATACATAGCCCCCATGCAAACAGGACAAGACAGGCAACAAACAAACAGCCGTGTACCACGGGAGCGTCAAACAGCAATGCAATGTCAATGCACCAGGGACCCAACCTGGTGACTGAAAAACAAAGCAAAAAAACAACATCCACGCAGTGTTCTCCCGAATCAGCTGCTGGGCATGACATTCATCTTCTGCTTCGTGTGCTGGGCCCCAGCACACGAAGCAGAAGATGAATGTCAGATGCTGTGACAAAGTTTCGCAGCACTATGCTGTATAGCACAGCACCAAGTTGACAGCGATGCGTTCAAAGCTCAAGTAAATATGTAGGCAGCGGTCACGGTGTCAACTAGCATTAAGCTCGTTTTCGTACCGTCCCAGTAACTGCACGGTTTATGCTTGTGACGAGGGTCGCGGTTTAGCAGGCAACAAACGTCTACCATGTGCACTGACTGCACACAAGTCTCGGGCACACTTGCAAGTCGATGACTCCTTTCGAAGGGAAACATGATGCGATCTTCTGCCGGAAAACGATGATTGGCAATCAACAGTTTCGCCTGTCAGCGAAGCTGTCGCTGGTGGACTTTCTTTAGTCTTTTTCTATTGTACAAGGCCAACCAATCTCTGCAGTCAGCACCGAGAACTTGAGCAGCAAGCAGCGCAACAGTACAGGTTGTATAAAAGCTGCAAGGGGAAAGCAGTCTTTCACTCAGCGCTCCTGGCCTTGAGCACCGGACATGGCACATGATGCCAAGGCCTCCAGAACTTAGCTCAGCAGAATATTCTCCAGACGTGTCAGCTCCATTTTGGAGCCGGCATAGGCGTGGGCCTGAACAGGGCTGCCCTGCACTCTGCAATGCAAGGGCTGCATGGTGCTGCTCTTCCTTCTGCTGTTGGCAAAAGCAGCTTTGTGGATCTGACAGATGATGTGTCAGACACTGATCTTGAGGTGAGCTTGCAATCAGACACTGCAGCTGTTGTCACTGCAGCTCCATGTCTGCAGACTATGCTGCTGTCTCTGCCACTTTCTGCTCTTGATCCTGGCTTCTTCATGCAGATGCAGCAGGCAATGGAGGCCAGTCTGCTGGAGAATTTCTGCCCTGACACAGAAGACACAGTCTCTCCAGAAACGCATGCGCAACAGCAAGAACTGCTGCTGTTCTATGCAAGGCAGCAGGCAGCACGCATTTCTCCTAAGACAGAAAACCAAAACCCAGCTGACACAGCAAGCAAGTCACAATCAGCTTACCTGCAGCAGCCTAAGTTGCAGCCTGCTGATTGGCATAGTGGCTCTGGAATCATGAGTGAGACAGGGCATAAAGACGAAGCTGGTATGCTCAAGAAAGAAGCCAGTAGTGAGCAAGATGCCACTCTGAAGCTCAGGCTCAGTCAAGAATGCTCTGACGAGTCAACATCGTCAGCTGGAGTGAGTCTGCCTGCTCAACAGCTGCCAGGTGATGATCATTGCTGTCCCAGGCAAAGTCACTGATTGTCATCTGGTCTCTGTGTCACTGGGTATGAAAGTAATCCATGCTGATATGCAGGCAGAGGTGTTGCATCAGCTTTGGAGACGCCTGCTGCAATGGAAACAAGGGTACCTGCATTTGGTACGACTATGTGGCAGCAACCAGTTTGAGCGGCTACATGCTTTGCAGCTGTTTGTACATTACAGACCTTCCTGTGTGAAACTCACATGGTTGTTGGACTGTCTGCTGGTTCGGTGATCAATCAGAGCAGTGGGTGCTGACACTGCATTTGTGGCACCCACGTCAAAGGGAACACTTGGGAAGCGACCTGCAGCAACATGTTCAGCACTTGCCGTCCTTTCTGCCTGCATCACGCCTGTCCCAGCTTTATCCAGTGCAGAGTGTGCAAAAGTATGCAAGTATTCAGGTCTCCGTTCACTGCTGGCCTTCTTGGTCTCAGGCTTTATTCTTTGCAGGCGCAGCTCAGACAGGGCAGACCACCCCCTCCAGGTTAGTCACCTGGCCCACAGCAGCTTCCAAGCTCATGACAGCTGCTCCCTTACAACAGCTGCCTGACAGGACTCACCTGCCCCCCTCCCCCAGCTCCCCCCAGGCTCCCCCACCCAGCCCAGTCTCCAGCGGCAGTGCAGGCTTTCTCAGCAACAAAAGGCAGAAGCTGGGAACCCTGGAACCACCCCCAGGCTTGTGGCTAGGCAGCAGAGGTCAACAACCAGGTCATGCTCCTGTGAAGGCCTCGCACAGGGTCACAGCACAGCAGCGTCAGGGCTACTCTGATCCTCCTGCTGAGCTTGACACCAACCTAGAGTCAGATGCAGACACCGATGCTGCAACGCGTGGTTCTGGTGGCAGATCAGAGGGCAGCGACGATAGGCGCTCAGCACCCGGGTTCCCCCCTTGGCTTGGTGCACTGTTTGATCAGCAGTTTCCCACACAACCAGGAAGCCGGTCAGACCACAATGTAGCCATAGACTCAGCTGGTCAGGGTACAGAGGCGTGCCTGAGTTTGTTGATAGGCAGGTTCCTGGAGGCAACGGGGCAAGTGATGGGCAGCCCTTCCAGCTGATAGAGGACAAAGGGAAGGGCATTGCCGGTCCCAGCCCTGAGCCCTCCTTTCTGCCAGAACAGCCATCCAAGCTCGACCACACCAAGCCTGGCAGTTGGGTGTGGTGGAAGGTTGATGATAATACCTGGATGCCTGTGCAGGTAGGGCAAAGCTGACTCACCTGCCGATCATTCTGGCTGTTTCTTTATTGAACGTCTTCATTGCTAGCTGAGTAATTACATGATTGTCTCACATGCATGCTGATGAAAGCTTCTCATCCAACCTTGCTGCTTTACTGCATACTTGTACAAACCCATTCCTAACTTGGTTAGTACTCGTCACAAAACGTCACAAAATATCATGCAGCCTCAGCAGTCTGTGCTTGTGTTTGTTACTATCCACAACAGCGTTTTGATGAATCACCATCAGAAAGAATAGCCTGGTCATGTTGTCATGGCAAGAGCTGACCTTGGTTTGCACTGCTGTGCAAACTTAGGTCAGCTCTCGTTAATCTTCACAGCCTTTGCAAAATTGACATTCACAGTCACGACTTCGCTGACTCTTGCCTCCACAGCTCTTGCAGTGTTGCTTTTCACAGTCAATGCTTTGCTGGCTGTTGCCAATCTTCACATGGTCTTGCAGCTTTGCTTTTCACAGTCGACCCTGTTAGATGAGGCAAATCATGGCCGCAGGTTCAGAAACGCTTCAGAGACTGGGCTGGCTTGCTGGAGTCCTATCAGGTGCTGCTGGCAGATGAAGGGACTGAGGATGTGCCTGTAGAGGTGCCTGCAGAGCAAGTCTGCATGCACTTCTTTCCTGGTAGCCGCGTGGACGTCAAGGGAACACCAGCCCAGCAGGTTCATTCACCACTCACTGCGTGTCCTGCCATCTATTGAGTGATGACTGTGTGTTTGCTTGAGAAAGGTCTGTGTGTGGCGTACTGCTGCCTGCTTCTGGTGAAACAGCTGGCAATTATGATTACAGTATCAGCTTGTTGCATAATTGTTACCAGATGTGCCAGCTGTGGTTGCATGTGCAAGGACAAGCGTGCATCTGGCATGCAAGCAGACAGCATCAGCTGAGGTTCTCTGATTTTTGGCACACTGGATTATCACCAATTTTGTATTGGCTCAACATGCAATGCTAGCTGGCGTAAATTTTCTTGCCTTTCCCCAATTTTACAACATGTGGTTCTTTGCCTTGTTTCTATTTTCACAAATATGGTTGTTTGCTTTGCCCCGTTTTCTCAAAATATGATCTCAAAATATGATTCTTTGCCTTTCCCTATTTTCACAGTGTTTGCCTGTTTTCTATTTCCACAAAATGTGCTTCATAGCCTTTTCCCATAACTTGACAAAACATGCTTCTTTGCAGGGTGAGGTGCTGCCCATCCGGTACCACCCCTTCCACGGCATCTACAACATCAGGATGGACCAGGGCTGCGTTCTGATGGCCAGCCACTGCGACATGCGTCTCCTCCACAACCATGCAGAGCCCAGCAGTTGGGCAGTGGGCACTGGGGACATAGCTCACAGTCAAATCTCCACAGCTTCACAGCACAGGCCCAATGCACTGCAGCAGCTGCTCGAGCAGACTTCAGCACAGCAGCCTGGGGTTTGCATTAACCAGCAGTCTACACAGCAGCCTGGCAACAATCCTGTTCCTGTGGTGGGTTTTGAAGGGAGGGCGCACCTGCAGCAGGGAGCTGTTGGAGAGGATACACACTGTGCAGCAAAGTCTGCCTTTGTCAATGGTGCTTCTCCAGACCTGACTGCATTGGTCAACATTGCCATGGCCATGACTCAGCCAGCTGCTGCTGTGGCAGCTGCCACGGTACCTGTTGGCATGTTGCCTGACTCGGCTGCGCAAGGCACAGCTGCTGGCAGTGGAAAAGTTGACAATGATGTTGTTACTGATGAAGAGGAACAGGAAGAAGAGCAGAAGGTTGTCAGTCCACCTCAGCGGCGGCGCACCAAGCAGTCAGTTGCACAGAGGATGGCGCCAAAGAGGGCCACCTCAAATGTGCCTGCAAGCCCTCTTGAGCCCAGATCCATCCGCCGGAAGCTGTCTCATGCTGAGACTGCTGAGCCCCCGAAGCGCACATCAGCGCCTGGTCCTGTCAAGCTGCTGCCAGAGCTTCCATCTGATGGTGCTGCTGTCAAAGCTGAAGCACCCGTCAGAGTAGTCAGTACCGCTGGAGGGAGCCACAGTCATGTGATGCAGCAGGCACCACGGCAGCACGTCAACTCTTGGGAGCATGACAGCGATGAAGACCTGTTTGTGGACCTCTCTGGCTGCAACATTGTGCCTACAAGTAGCAGGAAGAAGCAGATGGCAGATGAACCTGCAGCAACCGACTCCAAGCAGTCTGCTCAGACTGGCGGCATTGGCATTGCCAGCTTTGACAGTGCTGTCGCAAGCACACCTATTGTCTCTGCCGGAAAGGGGACTGTGTCCAGTGTGATGTCACCCAAGCTACGTAGTCAAAGTGGCAAGGGCAGGAGGGCATCAGGCAAGGGCAGGAAGCCTGCGCAAGATGAGGATGATGATGTCGTCCTTGATCTTGACTAGTTATCGTCTTTGTTTCATGGTTTGGCATGTATGTTCGTTTGTGCTGTGTTGATTGCTTGCTAGCTAGCTGCATGCATGCACACAAGCTGTTTGGAAATTTTGGTCAAGGGCAGGGTGCTTAGTATACATGTCTTGACATAACTCCAAGCAGGCTGATCATGCAGCAATTCTGCTGCATTTGCCATTACTGATGGGGTGACACTGAGATTATAGTAAGCCAGCAAGAAAGCCTGGTTTTATTGTACAGTAAGGCTGTTGTACTTCCGACAGACCAGCAGCTGGTTGTCAAGTAGGCTAGCAACCATATAATGGCAAGCCTTTGCTTCATATATTGAAGACATACACTGAAGACACTCAAGGAATGCGAGGCATTCTCTACTGCTTCACTCAGGCATACTAATGCTGAGATGTCATTGTGTGTGCCACCTTTGCAGCCTTCTGTACCGGTTTGGGCCCTTATGGCAAGCATGGTCTGAAAACAGTGAACAGATCAATGCGTTAGATTGAGTGCCTCAGAAATCATCTGATCTGTCACTCTGCACAGGATAAAGCAAAATAGTGCATGCTGTTTTCTCATCAAACAAGGTTTTCTGACAACATGTCTTCATTTATGTTTCTTGAGTTGCAGATCTATGAAGGCGTCAGCAACTGCAGGTATTGACCACATCAATAATGGAGTCTGACTTACTTGCATGCAGCAAGATTGTGTCGTGTCCTCTCCACATTCTGCACTGTGAGTGTGACCATGCCTACTCAATTTGCAACAACCAAGCTACTTGTCAACGGGAGGACACAGCGCTCAAGACAACTGTTACAGTGACACATGCACATGTCTGGACAAGGCGTTCGCACTCTTCTTTGCCCCATTGTCTCCACGCAAGAGCCTATCCGACCGTTCGAGCACGCTGTGTACGTCGCAGTCACGGGCAGATCCAACCAGCGTTTGTATTCAGGCAGCGATAACGGCTGAGCAAGCGCAACGAAGGGGTCATGGACCCGGCTTCCGTGCAACACTCTACACTTGTACCTGCTCGCACGGCATATTGCTGGCACGCAACGGACTGAGCCAAGCCTGCAGCGTTCAATATTTGCCTGTGTCAATTCAGCAAATATTATCCATTACGTAACCATTAGCGTTGTACAGGCCGGTCTGATCAACTTTTGGGCAGAATTTCGGGCTCAGCAAATGCGCTGCAAGTCGGCTTTCAGGAAAGTGTACATAGGTGTCTCTTGACTGGTGTATTTGCTTCGCCCCAGCCAGTCAGCTTTTGTAGTCAGCCTGATACCTATTCAGCCGTTGAACCGAATCTCTGAAATAGCGTGACGTCGGCGGCCTCATCCCATCTGACGTTGGTATGAACGTATTGAGCATTCATGCAGCAAGCCAGAGACACTGTGTCAAACGCTGTCAGCCTTGAAGCGAGTAGTGAGCAGGCTGCGAAACGGCAGAAGCATCACCACGAATCCGATCAACTGCAGGCGTCCAAAGGTCAATCAGCCATGCTCGCCTCGTAACACCAGCAGCAATGCATGCTGCGTGTTTTCAGTGCAGTGATAGTGCTACGACCAGAAAATCGTACTACTCCTCCAGACTAACTAGCGTTGCACGCTCAGGTGAAGCAGTGCCTCAACAACCTGTCGGAAGCTTACACACACCTCTCTCCCATGATGAAACTTATAGGGATATACTCAAACCAAATCTCAATGAAGAAGCTGGTGATGAAGCTGGTAGTGGCAGACCCAAACCAACGCTTCAAGTTGCCGGTGATGTGAAGTCACCTGCCATGATCAACAGCATGTGTGACAAAGAAGACCAGCCAACCGATAATGCAGCAGCAGCTGTGGCTGCAAACACAGTGATCTGTGAGTGTGGCAATGTGAAGCAGACCTGCTCAGCATCTGGCTGCCAGCAACAGTACTGCTGCGACTGTGCACTTGATGCAACCGATCATCAGTATGATGACTTCACCTTCTGCAGCGATGATTATTGCTGTGGGGAGACCATGTACTGCGGAGACCACAATCACCTGTTTAAGGCTTGTTGCCAATGTGACGCATTCATGTGTGATGAAGACACACAATGGTGCCCATGTTGTGAAGAGACATTGTGTGAACGCTGCTCCAATTTAGGAACGCATGAGTCTGAGTGTCGTGCTGGTCAGTGGGATGGTCACACTATCAGCAACAGTGACAAAGCCTTCCTAGCTGAGCAGTTGTGGCAAGAGGGCTTGCTTGATGAGATATTGTGAGACTGCTGATGAGCTCAAGGCTTGCAATGTTGACAGCTGTAAAGCGGATGCAGATGTGTCATCAGCAAGACTTGCCTTGACAGCTTTTGGAAAACGCAGAATCAGTTCCTCAATGCAGCAGCATCAAGAACATGTGCATATGCATAGCTTGGACGCAGCCTGGCGTTAACGCCTACACACTATGCCGATCAAGCAACAGTTCATGCACATTGGTGCTTGTTGCATATGCTGGTAATTATATGATGCAAACCTGTGGTAGACTTATCTCAATTTTGTGTAATGGTGACTGTTGACAGTGCTTTAGTCACATTCATAATTGGCCTTTATTGCACCTGGGTGGATGCTAGGCTAAGAGCCAAAGACTAGCACTTTGTCAAGTCTTAGAGAACTATGTAGTATTCATGCGCACAGGCGATGAGCTGCCTTTACAGTCGGACAGGTCCACAGTTACAAGGCTGCAGGCACATTACAGGTGCAGTGTCCCAACATGGTTTGGACAATACTTTCGGCATGTAACTCTTTCTACATACAAGATGCAAATGATCATGTTCATGAAGACCTCTGCAGGGGCCTATCAAAGCTTTGGCAAGTCGCCTCAGGTTTCGTCCCTGAAGTTGGAAAGGGATGGCCCGGACCTCTCTGCCAATGCAAAGTGAAATGTACGACATTTCATGCAAACGACAGAGTTCCAAGCCCAGTTTTGCTTTTTAACTACTGATCATTGACAGCTGTTGAGTTGTCAGGCCTTGCCAGTATGTTGCTTCTTGCGAAATTGAGAGCCAATATAGCCAATTGTTGCAACAGAACGAGTTTTAGGTCACAGAAGCACAAACGATGGATGACATACACACCCCTTTGCATGCCGCAGCTACAGAAAGATCATATATGACGTTCCCCTTTTCAGCAAGACAGAGTGCAGCCATTCCCTCAACCCCAAAGTTCAGCACTGTGACATGACCCGCCACCTGACAGTCCTTCAAATGACCTATGTTGGCAGCAAGGGGACCTGTGCAAAGCTGGTGTTGGTATGTTGTGCTGGCTTTAGTGTGTGCCTTACAGCATCATTTTTTGAAAGCAGACGCATGTATTGCCCCCAACACAGTGCCTCAATAGTGCTGTCTGCATGCAACTTGGCGACTTTGTCTGGCATTGTCTCTGCGTCTTTTCAGGTCTAGGGTGAGCAGAACTTGCCTCGACAAAGGTGAGGCAGCTGAATCACCAAGGCAGCACTGGCAGAAACAAGTGGAGTGCTTTGACTCTGTCTACAGATCTACGGACGTGTCGATTCACAGAAATTTCAATCCACAGAACATTGTACAGCACCGCCTGCAGGTGCTGTCTATGTAATGATGCAGCAGGCTGACCAATTTGCCACAGGCTGTATTCAGAGCACCTGCTTGGCGCTTGGTTCAATGTGCATAAGAAGCATGGGCGTGATCTATAGCACTTGACTGGCGAGTGTAATGTCAGAAGAAGATGAACAAAAGCATACGCAGCTATCTGTGCCAAATTGTTCTACAGCAAGATATGGATGCTGCCATACAAGACCCTATATGGCAATCTGCTACCCTAAGTACCATAAGTGATACACACGGTTGGTGACTACTTGATTGGTGCACTCTTTAACCCCAAGGCCTGTACCGAGGTACACGCGACCGTGTTGATGATGTCAGCTACCGTGCAGCCTCTGCTCAAGTCATTGACTGGCTTGGTAAGCCCTTGCATGACTGGTCCCATAGCAATGGCCCCCGTGGATTGTTGAACAGCCTGCATGCACACATGTGCCATGGTCAGTATGTGCAATAAGGTATGTATGTACAGTATGATACGTACGTTGTACACTGTATGGACTGGCAACACGCAGGCCTATTTCTGAGTGATGGTGACCACTGGGCTAAATTTGAATTGGCTGCATGCACAGATTGCTTTTTGACATCCTGATGAACCAATCAGTGAACGCCAGCATTGCTTCAGCAGCTGATATGGTTTCATACAACAGCATACTACAAACACATGGGTGATAGTCTGCCCTCATACAATAGCTGAATACGCCAGCAAGACTTGTGCAGAATTGCAGCAGCTCAAAGGAAGGAGAAAACCTTGTAGGTGTTGTTGCCGGTGTTGAGATCTGGGAAGATGCACACGTTGGCCTGGCCAGCCACTTCGCTGTGTGTCTTGATCTTCTGCTTTGCAATTTCTGGGTCCACCGCAGCATCATACTGAATGGGCCCTGCAGCCAAAGTATGTCTTGTCAGCATATGAATTCAAATGAGGTTACCAAACAGCACCCTTGCCACAGACAACATAGGACATGACTGGTATGTAACAGCTGCATATGACAGCCATTTGACATGCACCTTGCTCATCATGCAAGTAACATCAATGCGCATGCCAAATCTGGTGTCAAGGCTAGCTAAGATGGGTAGTTTGGGATCCGACAAGTGCAAAAAGCACAGCATTTGCAGCCAATGCAACAGCACTGACCTTCAAGGAAGAGATCTGATCGCATGGATTTGGCAGTTTCCACTGCCTTCTTGACTTTCTCAACCTGCAGATACATCCCAGCTGCATGAAGCATGCCAACAAGCACGCAACATTCTAGACTGTATGTTCGCTGACTGCAGCAGGTCATTCTGACAGCTGCACATTGCATACTGTATGATGCTTTGACTGCTACAGCAGCTGCAGACCATTGTGCAAAGTGCACAATCAATGCAAACTGCTTGTGAAGCTTGTCTACCACTTGCTGTTCATACATATCAATTACGTTTTATGTTTCTGTGTTGGTTGGGGGATTGCATCATCAGCTGTGAGTGGTGCAGTAAGTTGACCAGATTTTGGGGATGCTGATGCAGCAGGCCTGTGCAGCTAAACAGAAGCAGCTTTTTGCAGCTAGCCTGGCTCAAGTGCATTCCAAAACTGTTCATGCACGCACTATGTACACGATGACTCATCGTGCCTTGACATGCTCATGTTGAGGGCATAATGTAGTCAGGCACACCAAAGGCCAAGAGCCATGCAGAGCTGCAGAGGGTCACCACCCCAGGGGGTCACCCCAGTGGCCTCTTGCAGCCTCAGCACTGGTCAGGCCAGCAACATTCATTCCTGAGCATGTCTCCCTTTTTGGTTCTACAACAGACCAAAAAACATAATCGTGTTTCATGAAGAGGCAAGCTGGGCGTACCTGAGGACCAGCACCCGAGACTCCAGTGGAGTAGGAGAGCATGGCTACCCGGGGGGTCACCCCAAAGGCCGCAGCAGTTTCAGCGCTGGTGACTGCAATGAGGGCTAGCTCTTCTGCACTGGGTTCCACATTCACTGCACAGTCGCCGTACACCAACACCTGGACTGACACACAGCAGGGTAGGGCACACTGCTCTATGCTGCATGGCACAGCATTGTATCTTGAGCTTGTGGGAATGCATATACTGTGTCGGCACAGGAACACGTTCATGCAGCTGTCAGTCTGTCTTGAAGGGCGTGTTGGGAAATGTTCATTCAGAGAAAGATGAGGTAGTGTGGGAATTTGTGTCAGGTGGGGGGTGGGGGCAGGGAGGACCGCCATGGGGAGGGGGGATGTGCAACATATGCAGAGCATATGATACAAGGGAATAAGAGAGGGTCTGTGATGGGTGGCAAAGTGGTGAGGAGGAGATGCATACCTTGTCAGGAAGGCACATGAAGAAGACGCTGGACACCAATGGCCGGTCTTTTGACTTCAGTACCTGCAGATTGCAATCATGTTTCATTTCATGATCCCTCACATCACCGGCTACATCTTCAAAAAGGTGTCTGCATCAAGGCTGGAAGGGCAGCCAAGACATGCTGCACAATGCTGTCAAAATTGAAATGACTCAAGCCTGGAGAGCAATTCTGGTTGTGTCAGACTTGGGTGAGATGGCTCTTGAGACCAAACCACAACCAAATTAGTTGGCAAGAAAAGACCAGCTGCAGACACGACAAATCTCAGCAGCCATGCAAAGATACCAGAACACAAAGACTGAAAATGTGAACAATGTCACCAAGAGTAATGAGAGTATGTCTGTCAACAAGCCATATGCAATCTCAGACAACAGTAATATGCCGTACAAACCTGTAGAGCTGGCCTGATAGTGTTGGCTGTGGTTGTGGTGGCTCCTGAAACCATGCCATCAGCATCTCCAGCAAGCACCATGAGAGTGCCATACACATTGATGTCCTGCAGGTTGTCACGGGCCTGCTGCTCTGTCAGACCCTTCTTCTTCCTGGCTTCGCAGAGCACACCGACGTACTTGTCAATGGTTTTCTGCATCACACACAGGTGTTGTGGTGACACTAAGACTGTTTGGAGCAATGTTGTTCAGTCTGATGTTCACAAGTTGAAATTAAGACCGCTACACCTGTGATGCTCTGAACAAGCCTGTCTGAGGGCGCTTACTTTACCTCAAATGCACTGGATTCACTGTCTGAGTGAAAGTGAATCTGATGCCTGCGGGCTGAGCATGCGTGATGATGATTATTGTGATGATTACTATTGGTTTGTATTGTTGTTGCTTATCACTACCATTATCGTTATCATTTTTCTTTTCGTGATTGTTGTTATTCGATGATTACAATCGGCATCACATGCAGAGCTTTGCTGTGCACTTATGTGAAGTCGCAAAGCTGCATTTGACAGGTTGTCTGATTCCACATCACACGTATCAAAGCTGCACAGTGTGATCCAGCACATGCCTGCCAGCCATGCCTACAGAACTTCCCTCATTCACAAGAAGACTAGGATACATGCGTACATACACATATATGCTCAATTGCTCGAGTTGTGCAAAGTGCATGTGAAGCCTTACCATGTGATCAACAACATTGATGCCTGTGAGGTCCAGGCCTAGTCTGTCTGCATCCTGGCTCACTGACTCCGGGTCTCCCAGCAGTGTGATCTTAGCCAACCCTTTGCGCACAATCTGGGTTGCTGCCGTGAGCACCCTCTTGTCGCCAGACTGCGCCATACCAAAGAACAGTGTTGTCCCGTATGTGACACTCAATACCAATGCGCCACATGCTAGAACATGCAGTATGTTGCCAGTACTCAAAGTTGTCTGGCAAAGATTGCTGCTGAGCTGTTTGCTATCCTTTGAAAGTGCTACCCTAACAGCTTGTGATACACGCCATCTTTCCCTTTGCCCCCTTGGCATGGGGTTCTGTCCTGGCAGCTCAACAGGCTGTTGCAGTCAAGCCTGGTGTGTACCAAACTACACAGGAGCAGCCTTTGACATGTCCACATGCCACATGGGGTCAGCGTGAGGTGTAACGTTGGTTGTGTAAGTCATTTCCAAGCATGAGGACAGGCGCAGCTCTTGTGAAAATGGTTCAACAGAAGTAAACTCAACAGCAGAAGCATAGTTTCTCAACATGACAAGAAAAGGAGAAGCGTAGTAAGGAGTGGGCATCTGAGGTGTGGTGAATGCCATGAGCATCACAGCACAGCCATCACACGTAAAGTACGCACACTCAGCAGGACACCGCAGCATGTCTTAGATCACAGGTCCAGGTCTGCGCCCAAGACTGTGCTTGAGGCTGGACGTTGTCTATTGAGAGTACAAGACGAGGTTTGGGGGGTGTGAAAAGAAAAGAAAAGAGAAGACTGCGCCTTTTGGCGTCAATGTAATGAGAGGCCAAGTGTCATATCGGGCTGCCCAGGGGGGTGTGATGTGTACCTCAGGCAGGACGATGTGTTGGGGGTTGGCTTGGCACTTCTGGGTGATGGAGTGCATGAAGGCCTTGGGGGTGAGGCGGGCTGCCTTGGGGGCTGCCAGGCTCTCGGCCACACTGTTCACATCCACATACTTGGCAAATGCTTCCTGCGCATACAGGACTGTATGACACTGTATAACAATGGTCATGATGGGTGTGACGCATGCATCATCAGACAATGGGCAAGGACTTGCCGCAGTTACTGTGTAAAAAGTCGTTCAGTAATGTGCAAGTCCATGCAGGGAGGTGCCTTTGAGCTTGAGACCGAGCTCAAGACTGAGCTTGCAAGTTGACTTGAGGGTGAGGTGAAAGTGAGGGTAACGCTGAGCTGAAAAGTGAGCTTGGCAGTGAGAAAGCGAGTCATTGGTAACTCTGATGGTGAGTGTGAACCTTGACATGCCCCTCTGATGTTGCAAGTGCAGTCTTGCCTATCGGCCAACCTAGCTTGAGTCTGACCTAGCACATCTCGCCATATGTGTCTCTTCCTTACCAGGCCTGGATTGGTCACTCATGCTTCTATCGCAAGCATACCTTAGCGTGGTCGATCTTGAGAGCAGAAGTGGGCAGGACACTGGCTTGGATCTGGCCCAGGGTCTGGCAGACCTGGTACATGGGCTTGTCCACTATCATGACGGGGGCACCTGCTGCTCCTTCCAGCCTGCCGTGCTTGCCGTAGGCGCTGCTCAGCATGCGATCTATCAATCCCCTGCACCATTGCCAAGCCCTCATTCATTTGTTTATTTGTTCATGTGCTGTATATCTGTCATCCCTCAGTGCACATACATCTGCAATGATGCAGAGTACGTCTTCTGTTTAGGATGGCAATGCTTTGTAGTTTCTAGACTGCAAGAAGGCTGTGCCACCGCTGGCTTTTTGCCTACAAGCATAGTGTGTGACAACAAAAGCACCATATGCATAGAACTCAGCAACAGACAGACAAGCAGGCAGGTAGGCAGACAGACAGACAGACAGGCAGGCAGGCAGGCAGGCAGGCAGGCAGGCAGGCAGGCAGGCAGGCAGGCAGGCAGGCCATCAGACTGACAAACAGACATATACCAGCAAGATGAGTCAAGCAGGGCTCAGCAGTATGCCTCAGCAATTCAGGACCTTGCTGGACTGCATATGCTGCACAGGACAGACAGACAGACGGACAGACAGACAGACAGACAGACAGACAGACAGACAGACAGACAGACAGACAGACAGACAGACAGACAGACAGAGACCCACGTTGGGCCAGTACCCTCAGAGGTCAGCAGGATGCCAGCCACTCGGGGTCCCACAGGGTTGCTGTGTGCAGTCAGCAGCGTCCACAGCACGTCAGTCCTGTCCCTGCTGGTGATCACCAGAGGCCGGGCATCCATCTTGTGCAGATGATCCAGAAGCTCGTTGATGCCTTCAGAGGCCACCAGAACCTCATTCACCTCCGCGTCCAGGCTGTCATTCTGGCCGTACAGCAGCTTGGAGCCCAGAGCAGCTTTCATCTCATTCAACCTGCAGATTGGCTGTGCAATCTTAGCAGCAGTACACCGTTTCTCCTATGTAAATGAGCACAAGTGTAGAAGATGCGTGTGGGTTTGGCACATACTTTCAGCAAAACAGGGAGACGCTCACCAAAACAGGGCAAGCTTTTTACTCCAACCTCTGCCCTCAAACTAGATCTGTCAGATCAGCGTCAATGCAGCTGGAAACCGTGCTGGCCAATTATGATATCGAAACCAGAGGGAACCTCACACCTCACCTGACAGTATTTAGTAGTGGGTTAAAGGGAATGGCTCCAGCAAAGGCAAAGTCATCACTATGCACCTTGCTCTTGACTTGTTGGCTGATGATGCTGTGCTCTTTGGGGTTGACCTTGTTGAGCACCACCCCCAGCAGAGCGGCATTGTTGTGGCTGTAGCTCTGCTTGCCAGTCAGCTGCACAAGCATTTCTCAAACTGTTGATCAGAACAGCGCAGGTGTCGGTACCACTGCGCTTGCCAATGAAATGCACATGCACTTCAACACTGTTGATCGAAACAGTGCAGATGCCGGAACACTTGCTAATCTGGTCTGGTGCATGAGCACACTCAACACCCATCAGGAACAGTGCGGGTTTCCATGCTAGCGCAGTCACTGTTCAGCTGTGGTGCAAACAGCACATGATGCATGCATGCATGCATGCACGCCTGCCTGATGCCCAGGAGGCTGCAAAGGAACATGCAGCAATCTTCAGAGCAGAGTACTGTTGCAATCAGCTGCATATCAGCAGAATCTGATTCACTTTCACTCAGAACCAGGCCGCCTGCAATACTAGTACACATGCCATTTGGGTGTATACATGATGCGTACGCCAGTCAGACACAAGACAGACACAGGACAGACACAGGAGCAATTTGGCAGATGGGTGTGTGAAGTCTTGCAATGCAGGGCTCACCACTGAGTTTGCCAAGTCGTTTGCAGAGCTGAAGCCATCTTTAGTGCGGCTGTCCAGCACCAACAGCACAGGCGTCTCAAGCGTCGCCGCAACTTTAGCATTCAGCTCATTCACATTACCCAAGCCAGGCTCAAAGCCAGTGAGCCCTTCAATGATGACCAGATCATGCTGCTTTCTGTACTCCACATACTTGTTGTATATGACGTCCATCAGTTCGTCTGTCTGGCCGGTTGAGAGCAGCTTGGCAGCTTCTTTTGCAGAGATGCCAGATTGTTGGCTTGCCTCTTGTTTCATGTTGAAGGCTGACCTCATTCTGCACAGACAATGATGATTTGAAAGGAGGAGCACAGTCACATTTGTTGTATTTGCAGTGACTGTGGCCAGGTCCGAGTTGTGGGTGTGATAATTGGCTGACACATTGGGCGTGATGATCGAGTGCTTCTCAGGCCAAATGCTGCAAGCTGCTGGTTTGTATATGTGCTGCTTAGTACAGAAAGAGCATAATGGTGACTTGTCAGGCATTATGTAGGCTGTCAAGCTGTGCTGGCATTGCACTGCAAGCCGGTGGATTGAGACTGACAGGCAAGGTGGCAGGAGGGCGCAGATCACATGCTTACAGGTCAATATGTCGTGAAAGTCCGGTAGTTGAGTTTGGAAATGGCTCCCCTGCCACCTGCAAAACAGCGCTGAGTCATTTGCAGGAGGGTCTGGTATTGCATGTTGCATTGACATGACACGCCATGTAAAAGCGTACTGGCTGGAAAAATCCAACGCTGCTGAGGTGTCTCTCAAAGTAGTCGGCCAGACCCAGGAGGATGGGAGAGCTGTTTTGCCTGCCTTCCACGTTGGCGACGTAGATGCCGGGAACACTCTTTGCTTCCTTCAGGGCGCTTGTCTGAGAGAGGCATCGCACAGAACCAAAAGATGCAGCCTCTGCATGCTGGGAACCGAGACTCCTGTGCCATACACATGCTTTGACGCATGCTCTGACCCGCTACATGGCCATTCGATTGAAGCTGCATTTTTGCAAATGCTTCTGTGAATGCTGTTGGGCCGTCGTGTGGAGCTTGCAGCACATCTCACGATCGTAAAGCTCACCTGACACAAAAGGGTGCTGCTCTGGGTCTCGACCGGCGCAAGGCGAACAAGAGCATACTGAAAAGCGGCAAGAGTACACTGGCTGACAAGTGTGCCGGTCAGCAGTGCAGTTTTCAAGTCGATGTTGACATTGACACCAAACGGTAAAGAGCAAGTCAGGTGCAGCAAGCAACACCCTTTGACGAGGCCATCCTGCCTTTATCAATGCTCGCGTCGATGGCTATTTGCGCGTACGATACTTTGATGCGCAGAACAAGTCAGCGCTGAGCAGTCTGCATCTGATTAGTACCGACATGTCAGCAATTTACGACATGGCTCTGATCTGCATGCATGAATTGACTAAGCTATCACAGCATTTGCTCTTTGGTGTCGCGGTCGAGCGTGTCGTGTCAAAACGCGAGTCGTTTAGCCGGTCCAGGCGAGCAGCTGTGCTGGATAGCGCTCTGGACATCGCGTATTGTCCAAATCTAGGCGACGCTCGATCCACATGGCACCAAAAAAGGTGCTGGTGCTGAATGCCGGTAGCTCGTCATTGAAATTCAAGCTGTTCGATGAGGCCAAAAACAAGCTTGTTGCGTCCGTTAGCGGCTTGATCGAGCGTATCGGAGATACATCAAATTCGCAGGTGATTCCGCATGCGCAACGATTCCACGTGTATGCTGTGACAAGTTATTGGAACACAGCTTCATTTCAGCTCCTTCCAGTGCTGTTGGTGCCATCCCTCATGTATCCACCGTCAGTCAAATTTGAACACACCACAAATGCACACTCATGCTACATAAGAATGCCAACTACATGTATAGCAGGACACCTATGCCTGCTGCTTTGCAGTTGGTTGGCAATATTCTGTCAGGGGACAACAAAGGCAAGTCCACACATAAAGAGGGCATTAAAGATCACACAACAGCACTGGATGTGGCCATGAACTACCTCCAAGATTCGTACTCCAAGTCGGTCAGGGAACAAGTCCATGCCATTGGTCACCGAGTGGTGCATGGCAAGGACGTGGGCAAAGCCATGCTAGTCACAGCAGAGATTGAGAAGCTGATCAAGGATGCTGCAGACCTGGCACCATTGCACAACCCTGCCAACATGCAGGGCATTTCAGCAGCCAAATCTATCTTCCCTGGACAACCGCAGGTGCACATCCCTCATGTTGGCCGCCTGTTGTCACTCAAACATAGCTTGCTGCTTGACAGTGATGTTCAGCCTTTCTGCAATATAACACATGGATTAGCAGCAAACTCTCTCAGCCATTAGTAATCGCAGATGTATGGATTGCTTCTGAATCCGGCATGCTGACTCAGCATTGTGCCCATGCAGGTAGCAGTCTTTGACACAGCCTTCCATCAGAGCATGTCGCCTCATGCATACATGTACGCACTGCCATACGAGCTATACGAGCAGAATGCAGTACGCAAGTACGGCTTCCATGGCACCAGCTACCTCTACCTTGTGCGCCAAGCCAGCAAAATGCTGAACAAGCCAGAAAACGAACTCAACATCATAGCATGTCATATAGGTAAACCCACCACCTCAACGTGACGTTTCTGCTGCATGCAGTTGTAGCTTGAGTCAGCATCATACGCAAGACTCCATCAGATGGGCCCTCTGCATACATGTCATACAATAGACAGGGCTGTATGCATGGATGGTCAGTGCTTGCAAGGCTGCAACAGCTGTATGTTCATGCACTGGTGGTCACACCATTGACCATGCTTGTGTGCTCTCATGTAGGTGCGGGTGCCAGCATGTGTGCAATTGAGAAGGGCAAATGCATTGACACAAGTATGGGCCTCACGCCTCTTGAAGGGTAAGCACAACTGTATGGCAGTTTTTTGCATTTTTTCATACAAGACTGAAGCCAACTGTAATAAGCCTTATGGGTAGCTTTGACAGATGTCAGATTTTAGGATCTAAGGATGCCTGTGTGAGTGCATGTGTGAGTGCAGAGGTGCTAGCTGATGCAGGCTGACGCAGTTCTGATGTGATAGCCAAACTTGACAATGCCATATTCTCTGCTCATGCTGTCTGATGGCATGTGTGTGTATAGCCAAATGGCTGGGAAGCAGCACACCGAGCAAGGCTGCCTACAAAGCACTAGTACATGTCACACATCTGAGCTGAAAAAGTACCAGTTCAGATCAGCTGCTCATTCCAGCTTGTTCACACTGATGTCAGTGTCAGTTTTGATTGTTTGGGTTCTGCTTGACAGGCTGGTGATGGGTACAAGGTGTGGAGACTTGGACCCTGCTGTTGTTCTGTACATCCAGAATGCGACTGGCAGGGGCCCTAAGGAGATGGACAAGCTGTTCAACAAGGAGAGTGGGCTGCTAGGGATGGCAGGCAAGAGTGATGTCAGAGCTATCTTGGACGAATCTGCACAAGGAAACGAAAGAGCCAACCTTGCCATGAATGTAAGCCATTCTCCTGAACACCTAGCCACAAAGCTTAATGTGGGTGCAAGTACTTCCAGATCTGTAGACAGTAAACACAGCATGCTGTTTCCAGGCACGCTGCGTGTTAGCATTTAATGACATGCAATCATGCGTCTTGAACAAAGTAGTCAAGCTTCCCAGCACACCCACTCCATTAATCTGCACACCTAGTATACTCACTAAGAAGGCTAGTTGCTGTTGTTGTACCTGAATACGTTGCTGGCAGTGTCCTATGTGGCATCGTGAGTGCCTGTGTTGGTGGCCGAGTTTGCCAAAGGTGGTGAAGTGACTGCAGTGTGAGTAAAGCCAGCCGTGCCTTGAATGTAATGACTCAGTATCCGGCATACCATATTAAGCTGGCTGCCATACATTCCTTTCCAACCATGCACTATAAGAGCTAGAACACTTGCTGCTTGATTGGAGTCTTACCCATCGATGCCTAAGATTACAGTACCAGCTTGTGAAGCCCTCTCTTTGCTACCTTGCCTCATGCAAAAGTGCACGACAGGCTGACAACATAACTGTGTCGGATCCACAGTCGGTACACGTTTTGCACTTCATTCTGTCCCCATGTGCTGTGCTTTGCTCTTGAAATGCTGCATTTGTGGCCACTCAGCGTTGATATGCCAAGCAACAACCTGTCTAGCTTTGAGTGCACCACAACAAAACCTCCGCTTTTGTACCAGCACAAAGCATGTGCCCACAGCGCTCTGTTTTGAGCGCTTTGGTGCTTTGCTGTAGTGCAAGGGGCTCAACATTCACCTTCTGCAGGTGTATGTGCACCGAATTAGGAAGTACATTGGAGCATACATGGTGCATCTGAAGGGCAAAGTGGATGCCATTGTCATGTCAGCCGGGGTGGGAGAGAACTCGCCGCCTGTTCGTAAGCTGCTTCTTGCAGACCTTGAGGTAAGAAAGGGCTTGTTTCCATCACAATGCTGTTGCTTGCTGTGGAGCATATTGCTATATTGACCTTGCTGTCCCTGTTTTGCTTGCCAAGGCATACATTGACTTTACATTGTATGCAGCCACATTGCATGAACTTTGTGTATTGCACAGGACAATGTGCAAATGCAAACTCAGGCCAGATCTTGCATGAAAGAGCAACCTAGACCTGCTATCCAAGAAATGTCGTGCCTGAATTGTGCAGCATACATCTTCTTGCCAGCATGTGAGTGCATTGATGCGCTGAGCAGAAAGTGAATGCCTTTGTGTGCTAATGCAGAACTTTGGTGTGTCTATTGACGAGAGCAAGAATAAGCAGCACATAGGCAAGCCCGGAGAAATTCAAACAGCTGACTCACATGTCAAGGTATTGGTCATCCCTACAGATGAGGAGCTGTCTATAGCGCAACAGACTTTGGAAGTCATCAGAGCACAGTAGTGCTGGTTTGATGTATCATCACAGCACAGTAGTGCTGATTTGAGTCTTGTGTAGTCAGATGTTTAATACGTGTTGCATTGCTATGGTTTGTCAATATTCCTAGGGGCCTTGTATGTTCTAAAGTAAAGAGACGTTTATTGATTCTGCTGCGTGACAGTCAAATGACTACCTCATAGGAAGTACATAGTTACAGTAGCTATTAGCCTAGTAGGTTGGTTTCTTCCCCAATGAGTGCACCCAGAAATTACGCCAGGAAAGAAATTTATCCCCCAACTGGACAGTCCCCTTAACATCGACAGACAGAACAATAGGCTGCGTGCAGCAGTATGAACTTTGCTGGGCAGAGTCTTACGCAACGCAAGCACAGATCTTGCTACCGTCAGATTTGCGACACTACACACAGCATGCTGGGTCCAGGGACAATGCACGTCAACATGTAGACACATGCAAGCATGCATCTTGAAGATGTGTAGCATTTAGAGGGTCATTGCAATGACACATGAACTGCAAAACACATGTACTTTAAATCACGAAGTCAAAAATGAACAAGCAGCTGGGCCAGCGGCATTGAGGCTAACAGAATTCCAGCCTGCAAAAAAGCATCCCCAGGACATCTGCACCAGGTTAGCATGCAAGCAGAGTCAGTTGAGTAAGCAAGCTCAAGTAATTGTTTTTAGAGCAGACAAGCGAAAAGCAGGCCAGGTGCCTAAAACAACAAAAAAATGCTGTGAACATCTACATCTGTTTGTTCAGCTCTATTGCTGACAATGGCTATTGGGGGGAATACAGGCCAGCCTCTGTAAGCAGATGTCGCTTGGCAGCTGCCAGTTTTGCCTTTCGCCTAGCTCCAGTGTTGGTGTGCAGGATGCCTTTGCTCACTGCCTTGTCAATTTCTTGGTACGCTTCTGACATTAGCTTTTCTACAGGCTTGATGGCATCTTCTGATGATGGCAGATCAGTCATGAAGCTGTCTACTGCAGTTATCACCTGTATGTACAGACACCAGGCTGTCAACAAAAGCAGGCATGCCATGAGCTTTATTGCGATACAGCCTGCTTGGATTTCATGCTACTACACATAGTGGACATGAAGGTGTCAACGAACCAAAGCCGCATAAGTACAGGCGAGTATTGTGCTTTTGTGAGTTTGCGCCATTGATGCAACACAGTCACCTTCTTCATTCTTGTAGCAATAGCTGACTTGTGCGCCTTGTTGTACTGACGGGCCTTCTCCGAAGTCCTCTGCCGTTTGAGCGAATTTTGTTTAGCCACAACTTGGAAAGTTGCTCTGGCAGCGACGCTGTTGAAGCTTCTGCCTGCTCACGTCAAAGACCCATGAGAATCGTGTCAACATGATCTGTGGCATGATGTTCACATCAGATACCTACCCACTAGAGCCTGACCACGCATAGTGGAAGTGAAACCAGACCGCATATGCAGAGATCCTGTGGACGTCTGAGAAGAAGACATCCTAAGGGACATGTTGTTCATCGCACCGCACAAAGTGCAAGACATGATGCACGCCAAAATGAGCCTGCTGGGGGTTGCTCGGGCTACGATAGTTGCACTGTGGCTCTGCGATCAATCTGCCTCCAGCCCTACCATGAGCAGGGAAACCCTAACAGCAATACTGCAATCAGGCGGCCTAAGTACTGTTTGACCGTGATTAGCGCATTCCGCAATGAATTGCAGTGTCTGAAATCTGGTCGCCACAGCAGGCAATACAATACAGGATGGCACCTCTTAATTTGCCAGTCGGTCAGACCAGCATCACAGTCAGAGTGCAGCCTGTTGTGCTATTCTCCATATGTGATGCATATATCAGACGCAATGAAGGCAAAGACAGAGTGATAGGGACTTTGCTGGGATCTATCTCAGATGGTGTTGTCGATATCAGGGAGTGCTATGCTGTGCCTCACAACGAGAGTATGGATCAGGTGCTGCATAGTCTCACCCAGCTTCTCCAAACAAAGCATGCACATAGTTCATGCATGACAGTGTATGGTATGAGCAGGTCGAGATGGATATTGTGCATCACAGAACGCTTTCGGACCTGCGGCGCAGAGTCAACAGCAAAGAAAGAATAGTGGGCTGGTACGCCTGCTCCGCTTTCCTTGCACTTGCTTTTCTGGCATATTCTTGGGAGTTGGTGCCTTTCAGACACCAAGTCTGGATGCACAGTGTGGGTTGAACCAAAAAAAATGCATCGCAGGTATTCAACAGGACAAGGTGTCTCTGGCAGTGATGCCAGATTCCAAATGTACTATGAGACACAATGTCAAAACCCAGTAAGTTTGCTTAGAAGCCAGCAGGTCTAACTGCACATCCCTCAGTGCAGATTTGTGCCGCTGTAGGTGCCTGCTGCATGTCTGCTGCGCGTAAACTGAACTGCACATGCAGGTGCACTTGAGAGTTGACACCACACTGACAAACAACAAACTGGATGTTGTCGCATATGTTGCGCGGCACCTGACTCTTGGAGACAGGTCCACATCTCTGGCACAAGAGTTTCAGCAGGTCCCTTGTGAAGTCAGAACTGTTGAAGTTGAGCGACTAGGAAGTGAGTATGACATACACCACTCTCTGAGCACTTTGCTCTGTTTACAGCTTGTCAGGCTGCATGCCACAATGGTGCAGCAGACCAGGATCCTGAAGCCAAATGGCTCCAGTCTTATATGCTGTCTTGCCCGTATGTCTTCAGACACAGACCTAATGGATTCCCTGGTTTGCAGTTGAGCTCCTTCAGAATGAGGTAACAGAGAAGCTTCCCAGCGAAGCTGAGAACCTGCAGACTGCTATTGGTCGGTTACAATCAGCTCTCAACAAGGCATCTCAGTATGTAGATGATGTTGTGGTAAGCTGTGTGATGCTCGATATTATGCTATATCTTATATATGCTTGTCGAGTGATGACTGCATCATGATGCATGCCATGTGCAATGAATCCATTTGGTACAACAATGGTCAATTATTTGTGTCGGAAATGCAGAGTGGGCGACAAAAAGGAGACATCAATGTGGGCAGGTATCTTGCAGACACATGTGCAGCAGTGCCATACATAAGGAAAGAAGACTTTGAGCAGCTCTTGCAGGACAACACACAAGATGCGCTTCTGGTCATGTACCTAGCCAACCTAGTACGGGCGCATGTAGCGCTAGCAGATAAACTGGGCACAGCTGCCCTGCCTATTCTATAGATAGATAGTGATCTCACCTCTTTCGTGCTACAGCATTGTCCTCATCACCTGTTTGACAGTATGGAAATTGTTTCTCAGCATGCCACTGCTGCAGCTTTACCATTCACTGCTCAGATGCCATTGATTGCACTCCATTTGTGCTTTCTGCATCAGTATCTGAAACAAGACAGCTTCTGCATTTGCAAGTGCTGTATACTGGGGCTGGCAAACTCACCATTTAGTGCCCAAATCAGAGCAAGAAGTGAGGGAACTGATTGTGCTCCTCCTCCCTGGGATCTCGACTGTTACCTTTGCATGAGCCAAGCGTCCGCAGCCTATCATCAATTGTTCTGACTCTCCTACAATCGACTCGCCTGGTAGTTGGTGTTGTTCATGAGTTGTGGCCTTCAAATTCTTCCCTAGGGTGATTGTGCCAGGCCTGTCTGCGGCACCTTATTACTTTGAGGTATCAAGAAGAGAGACGACGGTTTCTTAGCAGTTGCATGTCACTTCACCTTGCCTTGTGTTGCAATCAGCCTCATTACGGCAATGTTTCTAGTGTTCATGCTGGCAGTGTGATGCATAACAGAACGATTTTATCAATTGCTTCCACATTACTCCAGTGTACACGCTGAGTTGAGCTGCAACTCATCAGCAAGCGAATACCAATAGGAATAGATATCGGCTGCAAGGCGTATAAGATCAGGTAGAACAACATCAGTACGGTGCTGTTCGTCTACTCACACAAAAACCCATCAGAAGAACAGTCTGGACATCACACTTATGTCGCAAAACATCGCTACCTAGAACTGACGAGCTGAGGACGCATTGTTTGCTGCAGTCATGCAGAATGAATCAGCTGACTCAAGCTGACTAACCAAAGGTCAGGTGCTGCTTGGAAAACACAAAAGTCAATTATTGCAACATCTTTATTTTCAACTTCAACATGCAACAATTATACATGAGCAATCATAGCAGAGGCACTTTCAACCCAGAATCAGTAGTCAACGCCTCAGCGTTCCGCAAAATCTGATGTATCTGATCTTGTGACAAGCCCAACGTTTTCAGAGTACTGTTGACCCCAGCTTGACAGCTCTGCAGCCCCTCTGGGGTGTTTGGGGGTGGAAGAGTGCCCAGCACAGCATCCACAGGAGGCACTGCTGGAGCCTCTCCTGACTGCTGTTGCCCTGAGACAGTTGTTGCTGTTGCTGTTGATGGCGGCGACAGGGACATACTGCCATGTGGACCATTCTTCCTGGTGCCTGCAGGCGCTTGCATGGCAGCTAACTGACGTGCCCCCACAGCAACAAGCTGAGTGCCGTTCTTGGGCTGAGGCAACAGTGCAGCAGGACCTAGAGGGGAAGAGCCGAATGCTGGGCTCCTGTTTGGAGGGCTTGGCATCTGGCCAGTGCCAAACACAGGGCTGCCTTTCGGCTGACGACCCAACAGTAGCAAATGTGGCTGCCAGCCAGCTTCCTCAAGCAAGGAAGCAGGATCTGTTGGCAGAGAGATTCCAGCTTGCAACCTGGCCGCCAGTACTGACTTGAGGGATTGCATGCGTCTGTAGGGAGGTGCAGGCCTCTGAAGCTGTCTATCTCGAAGAGCCACAGCGTAGCCTCCAATAATGACGTCTTTGTGTTGAGCTAGGTAGGCTGCCAGCTGGTACGCAGCTTGCCTGCTAGGGGACTGGCTGACCTGCTGTGCTGCCTGCTGAGTGTCTATGAAGTTTGACAGTCTGCCGGCCAAATGTTGCTGTGAAGGGGGATCAGTCACAAGCTTCCTGGACGCTGACTTGGCAACATCAGCTGCTGATGCCAACACAGCGCCTGAGTCAGCATGCCTTGCTTTCCTGATAGGGTCTGCCCCGGGGTGTTGGCTGGTGGTAGCATGCTGCTGCGCTGCAGACGTATCTGGAAGCTGAGTGAGAAGTGTGCGGCACCTAGCTGCGATGACTTGTAGGGCAACAGGTTTGGCGGACGTTCTGTGTAGCTGATCGAGGAATGAGTCTGGACTGTCAAGCCCCAGGGCATTGATATCTTCCCGAGTGGCTGGAGGGGGGCTGCAGAAGGCTGAAGGGGAGACGGTGCAGGGGGGTAGCTGCTTGGCGTAAGGAGAAGTAGAGACCTGAGACCTGGCTGGGGGAGCTGTCTGGTCATTAGCCTGCAAATCGTGCACCGAGCCAAAGTTGGTTTCCTGCAGTACACACTGCATGGCTGCTGCCAGATGGCTTCATAATGCTGCTGCTGTGATGTGCACAATGAGGTCATACTTACTAACTGCAGCCAGATTAGCATGTGCCAGTTCAGTCATGCATGCTTGCAGATCACTTGAGATTATTCACTGCAGGTTCTGTACTTCAGCTTGAGACACAACGTAAGGTAGTGTACACATACTGACGTCTTAGCTGCAAAGCCTGTGCGTACACACAATGCCTGTTTGGCAGCATGAAAAGCAAGTTGTGATCTGCACCTGTATGCACTTAAGTACAGCATCTGCCATGCGCTCTGTTTCAGACTGTGACTGCAATACAGGGGTACCCTGATTGCTGTGACACCTTGCTGCCCCACAGAGGCACCTGCACACCAAATTACAAGTTGATGGAGGCCACGAAACACAGATTTGCTACAGTGTATGCAGTGTATGCCATTGCAACGCTCTTTGCTGCAGAAGTACAGGAAACAGCTTGAGGTCACGCTGAGGTATGCAGGTCAAACGCGTGCATACTTGCAACCCTGTGCTGTGTTTGGTCTTGCATCACGACGCCCCTGAAGAGCAGTGTTCAAGGTTGATTGTGCAGCGCCATTATCACAGTATGTAAGTCCAAGTGGGTGTCTTCACACAATTGAGATTGGCTATTTCAGAGCAGATGCATCCGTACAAACATAACCTGCGTGTGCAGACCATGGTCTTCTGTGGGTGAAGAAGACAATGTGAGCTGATGCTGTCTCACGTGTCCATTACGCAATGTAAGATCCCAGAGCAAATGTGCTGACCTGACTTGTTCACCCAGGCTGCACTCCCGATAGTAGTTGTAGGTCAACTCCTCCCCTGGTGCAATGTCCCGCAATGCCACCATGAATGCACGTGGCTGATTGTCAACCACCCATTTCTGACACTGACAGTTTGGATCTTGTGAGTGGGCCATATAGCGGGCATCATTGCCCGTGCGTGTGGCATCAATTACAGTACTAGGACTGCGGGGCCAAACATTTGTCTGAGCCCAAATGAAAGGAGCAGCAGGTGCTGTTCCAGGTGGAAACAGTAGCACTGTACACTTTGATCAAGTGACAGACACGTACCTGAGGTTTAGCAGGTGCAAGGCCTGTATCTCTTCATCATCATATACTTTAGTGCGCTGTTGTGCTTCTGCTTTGGTGATTACTTCACCTATTGCAGTACAGAAGGGTTATTGTCTGAAGATTGCATGTGTGACTGTACTGAAAAACCAAGTGAGGCTTAACAGCTTGAGCCACATACCTATGTACTCCATCACCAGAGAGCGTGCTCTTGCTTGCTGCTTTGCAAGTAGGCACCAACCCTTGGGTCCCATGTACCGCCGCCTGTGCCAAGGAAATATTTGGATTTCAAGGCTCTAGTCGGCGACAGTCAACGCTGCAAGCGACCCGCTTGCAAAGTGTCGAAAGCTCACTCTGTCGCTAGGTCCTGCTGTTGCAAATTCTGTGGGCTGGGCAGGTTCGTGGGGAGCCTATGCGCAGCCGCAGGCTTTGCTGCTCTGCGATCATCAGCCATTGTGTCGTGTTTGCGCTTCATGGCTCGCTGACTTGCTGCGACCGCCCTGACAAGCTTGGAAAGTGTCTTTGGCAGATCGTTGGCCAATTCGCTCAGAATCAACCGAAAACTGGAGAAGCTGATCTCCGCATTACATTGTATCAGCGGCTGTCTCATGTGCTGTCTCGCAAGCCGCTGAGAATGAAATTCAATCCAGTGTAACGCGCGAAGGTCCAACTGTAGGTGATGAGTGATCCGTAACTTGACGATACGCACGGACGGTTCGTAACAATATCTTCAAGCGCTAGGCATCGTCAGCATAGGCCGACACAGTGCGCATCAACTACCTCCGTGTCAAGCGCCAATATGGTGAACGAAGATCAATTTGCCAATGCTGATGAGCTGAACCATGCAAGTACGTGAGGTCGTTTTTGTATGTGCATGCCTTCGATCAGTATTTCTGCGTTTTACTGACCCCAAAACCTAATAAAGCTACAAACAGTGCTTACTCGTGCATGTGCAGGTGATTTGGGTCGGTCCTTTCAGCAACCCAGGCGGCCCAGCCTCAACCTGTACAGGGAGAGAAGCTCTCTGGACGAGGTAAGATTGCAAAACCAGGTCTCGACCCCTACAACAGCAGATGAGCTTCCGTCATGTTGCTCAGTCGGCATCTGCTTGGTGCAGCCGCGAACTACCCCTGCCGATGAACACGATGGTTACTCGGCCTCGAAGTATTACTCCACATTCCAAGAACCAGGCAAGAAGGAGCATGCTACACATGGTTCAGCTGGTGACCTTGCTGCCCTAGACCAAGTGGAGGATCCGGAGAGAGCGGTGAGGCAGTTTGTGACTCAGCATAATGCATACCTGAGCTTGCAGCATGTCGTCACATCTTGTGCAACCCTGCTGGGACAATATGCAGAGCAAACTGCTGAACAGGCCTGCAATGACATCCTCAAAGCCCGGCAGAAGTGACATTGAGGAGGCGTTGGCCAAGAAACCCAACACAACTACCTCAAGCACCACAACTACGTCCTACTCTGTCAAGAATGGCAATGTAGGTCTTGCTCCCCCCTCACATCATGCAAATTACTCAATCAACCTTGCTTTCAAAATGCTGACACAGCACATGTCTTTTGCATGTGGCACAGGCTTGCACATTGCAGCAGTGGTCTTCATGTTGACTTGGTGCATAACATGTGTTGTTGAACTGTCTCTGGATGTATTGTGCCATGCCTTTGTGCAGTCAGAAGTGCTGTCAGACTCACTTCAGCATTGACATTTGATTCCCGAAGCCAATCTTGTGCTTACCCTGCAGGCCTAGATGACGTTTCGGTAGGCAACTCTGTGCTTCTGCAGCAGGTGTGCTCTGTCATGATGCTGATTAACTGGGCAGACACAGCAAATCAGCTTTCTACTGGGCAACTCTATCTACTGGGCAACTTTACCAAGAACCGCAAGCAGCAAGCCCGTGTATGTTGTCAGGGTAAACTGCATTTTGGCAAGGCCTATTTTGTGTCGCACAATAAGTTTACGGTGGCGTGATAACATTATTTTACAGATCACTGGACAAATGAGGTTAGGTGCTGATATTAGTTCTGGCCACTGTGTTGGATTGTCACTGCCAACTCATTGGATTATCACTGCCAACTGTAAGTACGGACAGAAAGGTTCATGTACAAATCAAATTAAAGCCTGGGAGTGCGATCTGGTGATGCAGAGCTGCCTGTTGCTTCCATGTCTTGTTCGGCTTGTGATTGACGAAGGCTCTGGGCAACTGAGTGCATGTCAAAATTGCTGCCTGGTTCGTCTGCTGTGTCGTCATAGTCATCAAACGTTGGTGGAGTATGCGTGCGCCTCAGATTCCTTGACAAACTGACATAGGGGTTCAGGTGTTCTGCTCTGCCTTCAGCATTGACCATTGAGGGCGACACGTAGATATTATTGTACAACTGCTCCTCGTCATCTGAACCAGGGTCGACCAAGATGTTTCCTGACATGGCTGCCATACGCCTCACCAGTGTCCGGTCCAGCTGGAAAGCCAACACAGAATGTTGAAGCTGCATGAGTGAGTCATAGCATTACCATGCCCCATGCATGGCCAACTCATACATCTGTATGTTTGCTCACAACTGTTTGTGGATACATGGTATTGCCAGGGTCATCAAACATGTCACGTAAAGTTTAATGAGGTTGGGCTAACTGCCAAGCAGCCCTGAGCTGCGTAGCATGGCATGGCAGACTATGACTGGGCAGCGTCTTTTCATATCAAGACGACAGCAGGAACAGAGAGATATGAAAGACCAGAGTCACATGGCTCATCAGCCCAGTCATGTCACAGGCATGAGCGACCTGAACATACCTTGCTACTACGAGGCGACATGAAGGGGGAATCAGGTTGTACATCAGCCTTCATAGCTGCAGTGTAGGCTGCCCAGGTAGAGAACACGTCCTGCAGATGTCGACAAGGGAACTGTGACACAGTGTGTTGAATGCACATGAACAGATGTGGCCATAACACATTGCTCTGCAGGCATGCCATGCCGACGGTGGTTGGCATGCATGTGTACTTGTCTTTCACAGCACCATGGCACGTGAACTTCCAGCAAGAGCTGCAGATAGGCTGCAGCCAATCATTTTTTGTTGCCTGATCGCAAACAGCCCTTAGCGGGGCTTGCAGTCTGTGTGCTTATTTGGAGGAGCTTACAGGCAGCAAAGGCCTGACAGCATGTAGGAAGCAGAACGATGCTGCACTGTCAACATTGCATGAATAAAGACATCAACCCATGATCAAGACATCCCAGGATCACCCAGGATCCAGACATTGATGTGTGTCAACCTTGTGTGATTTGCCTGCATGTGCATTCTCTGATGTGCTGACCTGAAGCATGCGCTTCTGACTCAGCTGCAGAGCCACATCACTCTTAGCAGAGAAGAGCTGCCCCTGCCGCCGGTAGCTCTGCCACCGCTCAAAGCAAACCCTCAGGCTGATTGACTCATCAGCCTCCATGACAGACATGAAGGCAGCTTGCAGCCTTCGCCGCCTCTCATGCTGCAGCTCCACCCACTGCTGCCACCGCATCAGCACCATGCTGCTGGTGTTCTGGAAGGCCAGGGCCACAGCTGCGGTGAGCTTCTGGGCTGTGGCGGCCGCCTGGACAGAGTGGGTGTGGCGCCATTGGAAGAAGAGGCGCTTCATGAGCCAGTAGCTGGCAAAGTCTACACTCTGTGCTTCCCATTGCCGCTCCAAGGCCTGCATTGCAGCATAAGGTATGCAACAGTCAATTGCAGGCCAATCATCTTTTGAGGATCCATCAGACATACTTCATGTGATGTTTGGTCAGCTGTTTGGTCACACAACTGATTAGCTGTTTGTTTGGGTAGGCTAGCTGTTTATTTGGTTACGTGTGTGGTTGGTTGAGTGCAGCAGCATTTTGTCCACATCATTAAGCACACCACCACTCATGCCGCTGAGGGCATTATTGACAGCCAGTTTGCTTTGTGAGTGCATCACGTGCTGGATATGATGTGTGAGATCAGTTGGCCTCAGCAAGTCCTGGTGCAGGCTGTCAACACCTGTGAAGTAACAGCAAGCGTTTTGTTCAAACATCACACAGGCTTCACATCAGCAGAACTCCTAGAACTGAGCATCTGCCACTGATCAGCACCGCAAAAGGTAGTGCCCCCCACCTGGGTAGCTAGCTGAGCCCTCCACTGACCCCAGGCCCAGCGCAGGGTGACCTCCAGGGCTGCCTGGAAGCGGCGTGCCACCTGGCGGTACACTCCAGCCCTCAGCTTCCATGCATTGAAGGTGCTGGCCAGCAACATGCGCCGGTTGCGCCGGATGATCTGGTCTCCGATGCGCATGGCGTCCCTGATGGCTCGCTGCTTGCGTGCAAACACCATGCGCTTCATGGTGGACACCTGTTGAACACACACCTACTTTGTTGGTGTTTGATTGGGCTTGCAGGCTGGAGACCACACTTGGAAATGTAAAGCATCTTTGAGATGCCACTGGTCAAAATGTGACACATGCAGCATTGAAGCTGGCCGGCATGTTGGACTGGAAGAACAGCCCCAAAACTGCTGCAGTGGTGCTGCTGACCCCTTGCTGGATGTCTGCAAACACTGACTTGCATGTGGGCCCCAACATCTGTCACCCTATACACAGGGTTGCCGATTGTCCACGTGCACAGTCTTCAACGCAATGATCCCTGATACTGCACAATCTGCAATGCGGTGATCTTTCTTGCTGCACAATCTGCAATGCAGTCATCGTTTGTGGTGAACAGCCTGCAATGCGTACCTGAGCATCCTGGTGCCAGGCTTGGAAGCAGCGAGCTAGGGAGCCATGCATGAGCAGCTGGGAAATGGTGATCAGCTTCTCTCTCATGCTCTTCTTGTGCGCCACCTTGTCTGCCCATGCCTGGAACGCTCTGCACAGCAGTGAAGCAAGTTGGCAACAAGCCGTGATGCAGTCAAGATATAGAGACAGCCTGTCAGCTCATGCCTGATCGGTCCCAGCATACATTCACAGCATCTGCTCGTTGGGTACGAACGAAGCAATTCCATGGGCAGGTGAAACAAGCACATCCTTGATGGTGCAGTGCTGCTGCAACATAGCATGCATGGCAAACAAGCCCCTTGCCTCGCAGCATCACCGGCGCGAGCATTGTTGGACTTGACAATGCCAGGCAGGTATGCTCAGCCAAACCACTAGGTCAGCATGCATTTGATGAGGGGCCAGCAGCAGGAGGTGTGCAGGCCGACAGACAGGTGCTACACAGCATACCTGGCTAGGTAGAGACGCTTGAAGCAACGCACAGCCTTGAAGGTGGCGTGCCATCGCATGAAGAGGCGCTGGGTCTGCCCCAGGGCGCTGCTTCTTGACACAGCCTGGCCAGTCATGCTGTGATGCCGCTGCTGCTGGGCTGCTTGCCGCCAATGCTGCAGGTAGCTCCTTTGCAATCCAGCCTACAACATGACCATTTGCATATGATGTTGTGTCTGAACAAGTCTTCCAGCTCTTGGAGATACAGGACAGTCACTATCCCTTGCAGCACGCCTTTTTTTTGGTTGGAAGAAAGATATGCAATTGTTAGATGTAGATCATGCTCTGTGCTGTTCAAAATCTCATTTTGTAGTTGTGTGCCTCACATTGGTGCAGTACAGTTGGTCAAGCCTGAGGCCTGCAAGTGTGAGCTGACCTGGCGACCTTCCAGGGCTTTGCGCAGCAGGTGGTTGCGCTGCACATGTGTGCGCCATGTGGCCCAGGCCCTCTGTAAAGAAGAGGCAAAGCAGGCCCGGCTGGCCTTCTGCACCTTAGCACGCTTCTCACTGCTCACCACCATAAACTCCTTCCAGCTGGCAAAGGCCCTGCATACACATATGTCTTGTCAGAATGTGGACTGACAGTACACTCATGGTTGATGTGTGTTGCTAGTGAGGGTTGAAGACTTGCTCAGGGTGCAAGACTGTGCAGGGAAGTCATTGTGAATGCAGTTCAACGATTTCCTGACACAGCTGATGCTACCCAAGCAAGCATGCGAGGCAGTCATCACACACCAAGCTGCACAACAGTATGTTTTTGGATCAGAACAGTCTAAAGGTTCCTGCACTGGTTATCAGGCCACGGTGCAGATTACTGCACTGGCAAAGCCACAAAGCTTCAAGACCACTCACTTGCCAGTACTGAGCTGTGTGAACTTGGCAACTGCCCTTTCCAGAAGGCACAGCTCATGGTGGGCCTTCCAACTGTTGAAGGCAGCCACAACGGCTCGGTTCTGCACAAAGCGGGCAGCCCGGCGGAATGCCGCCGCCTTCCAAGTCTGGTACCGCCACTCCTCCATGGCCAGGCTGAGGCTGCGGTTCTTGAGGCGGCCTGCAGCCTGCTGAAGGACTGCCTTACAGCGGCGCTGCCAATGAGCAACGCGTTGCCATTCCAGCAGCACAGCATGCCCATCGCGCTTGAAACGAAGAGCCACTGCCAGGCCGACCTTCTGCTTGTGTTCCTTCCTGACAGCTGCAGCTTCCCGCCAGCCGCAGAAGGCTGATCTGAGGCCGCGGTTGCGCAGGGCGCCCACAGCTGTGGCCAGTCTAGACTGCAGCAGCTTGTTGTGTTGGGTGTAGTGCTTCCAGGTCTCAAAGGCAGAGCCCACGAGCCGGTTCTGGAACCTGCCTGCTGCCCTGGCCAGCTTGTCCTTGTACTCATGTGCCAGCTGGACATTCAGCTTGAAAGCTGCGAAGCCCTGCAGGAATATGGTTGCTTGTGTGTTTGCACAGTTCCAGATCTGAGACATGAACATTGTGCGATTCCCCACGCTGTATGACTTGTTGATCAGCAAGGCATGCAGTAATGGTGTGAATGGGAACACATCAGCACAAGAATTGGCCTGGTTAGTCACTGCATGCACAACAGAACTTGCAGCTGCTTACAAAGTCGATGAGTTGCACTGTAAAACTTCTGGCTGCATGCAATGACATATACTTCTGAGCAATACTGCATTCTTGCAAATATTGACCACAACACATCTGTCTTCTGCATTGAGCAACACTGCTGAAAGGCATGGTGAAGCAACTACCTTTGTAAGGCCAGATTGCAGCAGCCAATTAGTGGCTTTGCGCATCAGCTCCTGCTTCTCAGCAGCCCTGCCGCACTCGGCCCTCCAGCTGTCAAAGGCCCTGTGCAGAGCCCCCTGAGTGAAGTAACTCAAGGCCTTGAGAAGCTTGTCATGCTTCTCCAGGCTGAGCTGTTGATGGCTCCTCCACCAGTCAAAGGCTCGCCTCAGGGTGCTGTTTGTGAGGTAGGAGAGAGCACGCTGCGCTTTGGCCTGCTTGTCCTTTGAATGAAGGAGGGCCTGCTTCCAGGTGGCCCAGGCTGCTGCCAGCTGGCGGCTAACTAGACGCGTAACTGCAGCCTGCAGGTCCACACTTATAATTGGGTTCAGACTTCCTGAATCAGCACAGTATCGTATTGGCATCGGCATCAGGTGTTCATACACTCCAACCAGGATGCTCCACCTCCTACTATGCAGAAGGTCTAGGGCAGACACTGGTAGCAGCAGCATAAAACAAGTCTAGCTAAGGTTCAGATCAGCGCTTCATGCCACTACCGCTGATCTGAATCTTACTTGGACTTGATCTGTGCTGCTGCTATCTGCCCTGAAGCTGGACGCATAGCAGCAGGTGGGAGACCCTGCTTGGGATGTATGTAGATGCAAGAAGTCCCTTACAGGCCAGCCCCTGCCATGAAGCGTGTGCACATTTCAGGCATCTTTAGTTGCTGCTGTTTAGTCTGTCAGACATAGGTGCACCAGCACCAGTATACCAAAGCTGTGCAGCAGCAGCTCTATATTCATGTAAAGCTGAGCAGAACTTGTTGTCTTTGCATAACGTGGATGCCTGTCGGTACGTTTGATGCAGCAGTTAACGTCAAACTGCATTGTGTTGTGCACAGGTGACACAGGTCTGTGCTGACCTGGGTGCATGACAATGCATTTTGACATTGACTGCTGCATCAAACCCAGGACAGGCATCAACTTTAAGCAAAGACAGCACATTGTGCTGACCTTGTGGTGTCAGACTGGCAAGACAGCAAATGCATCCAGTCGTTGGTCCTCAAATGCTGATGGTTTGTAAGATTCATGCATGGTATGTGCATTGTTACCTTCATGCGTGCCTTCACATCAATGCTGTACTGGGCATGCTCCCGCCATGCCTGCCATGCTGCCGCCAGCTGTCCATGCCACAGCCGGCCCACTGCTCCCTGCAGCTTCCCTTGCAACTCCACCTTGTGACTCGCCCATTCCCGCCATGTGGAAAAGGCGGCAAACAGCGTCCGGTTAGTCAGCCGCTGCAAAGAGGTGCCAATCTTGACCTTGTGGCCAGCATGCTCCACGGCATACTCCCTCCAGCTTGTGAAAGCCCCGAATAGGGTTTGATTGGTCAGGCGACTTAGGGCCTGCTGCAGGGCGGTCCTGTTTTGGCGACGCCGTCTGGTGGTGTCCTTCCAGGCTGTGAAGGAGAGGAGCAGACTGGTGTTGGTCAGCTTGGCAAGCGCTTGCTGCAGAGCAGTCCTGTGGAAGCTCTTGCGGCGGCTGATGGCTTGCCATGCCTGAAACACCTGTGAAGCAGCAAGCACGTGTGCTGAGAGGCGTCAAGTTTGGCAGGCTGCTGCTGCTTTGCATGACAGGCCTTGATTGGTTAGTAGAGAGTCAATGCAGACAAGCAAGCAATCTGACACAGAAACAGCTGTAGCAGGGTGGCAAGATTGTGGGTCTGAGTAGCCTTTGGGGGTGTGCATCTATTGTCAAAAGTCCTCCTGGCATCTGACTATGGAGCTTGCAGCGAAGTTCAATGCGAATTTCAATCTATGACACCTTGCTCAGCTCACCTGTGATGCTGTCCTGGCAGTGAAGTGACTCATTGCCGCCATGCCTTGGCTCCTTGACAATTTGGCGTACTGCACAAACTCCCGCCAAGTCTGCCACACCCCTCCCAGGTAGCGACCCTGAAGGCGGGAAGCCACAGACCTTGCCAGGTGACGCCGCCTGCTGGCCCATTCCTGCCAAGCCAACAGCTTGTCCCGCAGGCGAGACTGCACGCTCTGCCCTTGCAAGATGTTGACTGCATGCCTCAAATTGCCCAGCAGTACAGTTGTCTCCCACCTGCATGGCAGGGCCAGCATTGGTCATCAAACAGGGCAGGACAGCTTGACATACATAAAGATCAAGCACGCAAACGCCTTAGGCTCATCTTTTGGATGCATTTGGCAAGAGAGCATGATGCTAGACATCCCTGGCAGGCAGAGCAAATGAGGCACTGATACAGTATGCTTCACCAAGAATGCCCGTAGCTTACCAAGCATCAAAGGCAAGGCACAGGCGGCGGCCTGCCATATCCTCAAAGACCATGGCCATCTGTTCCTGGCGTGCATGCTTGTAGGCAACCCCACCCTGCCAGCTGTGGAACGCCTTGCGCTGCAGCATGTTGGAGTAGCTGAAGAGCGTGCGAGCTTTGCACAGCCGCATCCTGTGTGCTTGCTGGACTGCTGACACCCAGGCTGCAAAGACTGACTCCACGGTCCTGCCTGACCACCACATCAGCGCCTGCATTGTACCAGACATCATGCTTGGTAATTGCAAGTATGAACACTTGGCAACATTCAGTCGCATGCACACTGCATCTCACCAGTGTTGACACTGCAGAAGTTGACCACCCAGCAGCAGCTAGAGGGGCTTCAGAGTGCTCTACTGCAACCAGTGCATCCAGTGCATGCAAGCATGGTATGCAAAGCTGTCAAGCCAGGCTGGCCTTGCAACAAAATCTAGCATGTTGCACTTGCCTATAGCATAGCATAGCACAGCACAGCACAGCACAGCATAGCATAGCATGGCATGGCATAGCATGGCACAGCACTAGTATAGCATAGTATAGCTTGGCATGGAACAACAAAGCACAGCATCTTGCAGCTGGAATGACAGTTGCAATGCAGGGACTTGCACCTTGCTAGTCCTTGCTGTCTTCTCCTTCTGCCCATGCACGAACTCCTTCCAAGCTTGGAAACAATGCTGAAAGGTGTTGCCATTCCACAGAGCAGTGGCTCTCCGCAGCTGCAGCCAAGCAGTCCATGTCAAGCTTACAACACTCTGCTTGGCGTGACAGACACGTAAGAGACACACAGCCAGTTGCGCTCAGCTCAATGCAATAGAGCAAGTTATACTCAGCTCACTGCAGATCAATCAGCATTTGATGATAAGCCGGCATAAGGCCTAACAAGACAAAACTGAGTGCCATCTTGAATACCATCAATGCCACCGTTGGTCCTGAAACAACAGGCAAGTCAGGACAGCACCTTCTGCTGATAGGATACGCCCTCCTGCCAGGCCTTGATGGCCCTCTGCCCCAAGGACAAGTAGAGGTACTGGAAGGCATTGGCAGTCTTGATGCGCAGCTCCTGACGCTGTGCCACAGCCAATCTCCATGTCTCAAAGGCATCTGTCAACTGCCAGCCAGCCTTCCACCTGAAAGCCACACAGCCACCTGGATGCCCATGCCTCAGTCTCATTGCAGAAGCAGCAAAGCTTCTGTGTTGCTTGCCATTAAGTCTGCAATGCCTTTGTCAGCTGCCAGCCGGCCTCCCAGCACTTGAAAGGCACAGCTGATACTGACACAAAGCATGTCTCAGTTCTTGCATCACACAGAGATTGGAGGTCCAAAGTAAGCATGCACATTGCAAGTGCCACATTGGCTTGTGTGAAGCTTTTGAAGTCTGACCTGCTGATCGCGTAGAAGAACTTGCGGCCAAGGGAGTCTTGCCGATCCAGGGTCTTCTGCATGATTGCTGCAACCTGCTTCTCAGCACGCTCCTCATCCACATAATCCCTGAACAGGCATGGCAAACGTTGGCACATGTTTTGAGCTGGTCAGGTACAAGACAAAGGGCATGACTGCCTGGCATGTGGCTGCACATCAATGCAAGCGTCCTGCTTATATAGCTCCATCCAGGTCTACAAGCGATGACATCTTGTTGCTTGTAGTTTACGTTGTTGTTGCCTTGTTCTCACGCTCTGCCCTCTGCATCTGTCCTTGTGATCCATTTTGATGTCAAGGTAGACGGTCAACAAAGTTCTTGAACAGTGTAAGCCTGGTGCAATGTGGATGGCATCACACATCTCCAAGCTGTTTGAATGCAGTGCATGCCATCAGCGGAAGCAACAGAAGAGCCCAGCGTTGTTCCATCAGTTCTCAACATCTAAAGATGCAAAAGCTGCTGAAAACCCAACATCTGCCACCCTTCACAAAACCCTAATGATGAAAACCAATGAGACCTAACGCTGGGCAACAGAAGAGGGCATGCATGCATAGCAACACAACAACCACATTGCATTGTTGCTCAAGAGCAATCAACCACAGCAACAGCTCAGGAACGTACTCCCAGGCACCGAAGCATCGCCGCAAGGCTCCTCCCAGCACCCTCTTGCACAGCTGCTTGGCTCTGCTCAGCTGTGCACTCCAGTCCTTCCAGGCATTGAAGGCGGTGGCCAGCCCCTTGTTCCTGATCCTGTTGGCAATGGCTCTGCAGGCCTTGCTGCGGTGGTGGAACTGCAGCCAGGACTCCCAGGCGGTGGCCACCGCTTGGTTCTGCAGCCTGGCCACAATGCGCAGCTGGATGCTACCTGCTGCGCTTGCTTGCACTTGACGCGCCTGCAACATAGCAACGTCGGATGTGGTGGTGATCTTTTGTGTAGCTGGGATCGGGGCAGCAATGCAAGGCTGAGCCCCACACCTCTGCTTGCATTGCAACCTCACTGCAGCATACGGGTCACAGCTTCCATAGAAAACACTGTCAGTCCTGTTCATGCATATGATCAGCTGGTCTTGGTGATATGTTCCCTAAGACTTCTGTACTCATCACCTGTTTGTGAAAATTGCATGGCAGTATGATTGATGTGTGTCAATTGCATGGCAGTATGACTGAAGAGCTCACCTGTACCATGCCGGTCCATGCATTCCACGCAGCCCTCACACGGCGGCTCATGAAGTTAGCCAGAATCTGCTGCCCTGTGCGCTTAAGGTGTGCTGCGTGCTGCAGAGCTGAGAAGCCCTTTTGCAATGCTGACATGCGCCAGTGCTCTGCAGCCTGCATCACAATTGCATGTTACCTGGTCATCCCTATCAGCTGCCCTGTTATCATAGCAAGGCAGAATCCTGCACCTCACTCAGGAGCCAAGGCCTCGCAGCATTTGCAAACATCATGGTGTTGAATGAGTGCTTTCTGCAATGTGCAGCAACTGTCATGACATGACACAAACACAGAGCTGTGAAATAGTGCTTGTACCGCTGGTTGTCATAGGACAAAAAATTGTTCAACAAGGGCAGGCGTGGCTGCCCACCTGTTGTTTCATCTGCTGCCATGTCACAAATTTGTGCCATGTCTGCCAGCTGCCAGCCAGCTCCCTGTGCATGATGCCCTGCAAACTGTGCAGCACCTTCTCTCTGTTCTCCTGTGAGCGCACCACAAACTGCCGCCAGGCATTCCATGCCGACGATATTGCGCCTTGCTGGAAAAAGACGAGTGCTTTCAGCAGCTTTTGTCGGCGGTCTTGCTGCTCTGCTGCGCCGTCTCGCCAGGCATTGAAGGCGGCTGCAGCAGTCATGTTCTGGAAGTGGCTGACAGCCCTGATCAGCTTGTCTGACTGCTCCCGTTTGTCAGAAGCCACCTCTCGCCATGCGTTCCATGCTGCCGCCAACGTGCCTTGCTGGAAGTAAGCAACAGCCTGAGCTAGCCTATCCTGGCGCTGTCTCTTTGCAGCAAGCCCATCCAACCATGCTTGCCAGGCAGCAGCTATAGTAGCGTGTTGGAAATAGCCTACTGCTTTGGCCAGCTTGTCCTGCAGAAGGTGCTTCTCTGCCATGGTCTGCTGCCAGGCGTTCCATGCTGAAGCCAAGACAGCATTCTGAAAGAAAGCTGCTGCCTTTGCCAGCTTCAGCTGTTTCTGCTGCTGATGGTCAGCTGCTTCTTGCCAAGCTGAGAAGGCCAGGCGCAAACTCCTGCAGCAGCATGACAGTGCATGTAATTGCACTTGTGAAATCAGGACAGATTCTATGCAGCATATGTAGACATTGGCAAACAATGACACATTCAAGTAGCATGCCGTGACACCAAACCAGCACCATTCATGTGTACTTCTGAATCAGCAATTTGTGTATGTGGTGACATGATCATCAACAAGTGCAGGGCCCATGACTCAGCATTCCATAGCAGCCTCGACAGGCAGATGCTGACCTGGTCATGAAAAATCCTGCTGCCTTGCGCACAGCCAGCTTCCTCTCCTGTGCATGTGCTGCTCCATCCAACCATCCATAGAAAGCAGACCGCATGCTGCAGTGCATCCAGAACCCTGCTGCATGTTGCAGCCTCTCCTTCAACTGCTGCTTCTCTACTACAAATACCTTCCAAGCAGCAAAGGCTTCTGCAACTGCCCTGTTGCTCCAGAAGCCCAGCGCCTTGGTGGCCTTGTCTGCTGCTAAGGCCTTGTGGGAAGTGAAGTCCACCCATGCTTCGAATGCTTGTGCCAGGGTCCTGCCTCCCCAAAAGGCAAGAGCATGGCGCTTGCGCACCTGATTGGCAGCATTGTCCCTGAAGCAGACAAGCAAGGACTGAGCATATCCGCATGACAAAGCAGTGTGATGCTCGCATGATATAGTAGAGCTAAGCTTTGACTGGCAAACTCTGATTTGGAGCTTTGGGGCTGATCATACCCAGCTTGACAAAGCAGGGTGGTTATTCCATATTTTGGGTAGAGCTAAGCTTTAATCGGCAACCTCTGATTGAAGTACGTTCTGTACACAGAGGACGCCCCATGTTTGCATGCAAGGCATGTGCAAGAGCTGGAGTGCTCTTGTCATGCTGTGCTGGGCAGCATCAACCAGCTGAAGCATGTGCAATCATGAAGGACATAAAGGACATGGCTGACCTGAAGGCATTGAATGCTGCAACCAAGCACTGCTGCGTCCAGAAAGTCAGGGCTCTCTGCTTGCGTGCACGATTCCCAGCATTCTCCCTGCAAACAATGCAAAGCAAAGTTCTGTCTGCTGTTGTTGCAATTGTCCAAGCAGGGGGCCATCACAATGGTAAAGCTAGTCCAAGCACAAATCTGCGGAGTTGCAAGAAGATTGCACCAAACCCTCAACCAAGAGATGGCTCACCTGAGTGCATTGAATGCTGCAATCAAACTTCTGTGAGTCCAAAATTGGAGTGCGTGCCGTTTCTGCGCCGACTTCTGAGCCGCATCTCTCATTGCATTGAAGGCACTTGACAGTTGCCGGTTCATCAGCTTGAGCAGACAGCTCTCCACCTGGAGAGCAATGTGGTGTCACAACAGCAGGGTAAATACAGCAACACTGCAATTCCTTTTTATGCTGCTAATCTCAATCAATGCCGTTCTGCACACGTTGCTGAAATGCCGGCTGGTGTAACTCTGCAATAGGCTGTAATTCAGGTAGCCACATGCACAGACAACACATTGCTTTGTATGATACATCATGTGCTTTGCAGCAAGCTTCTGTGATAACTCTTGGTGGTAGGATACGCGTTGCATGATGCGATGACCTGCTTTCAACTGCTTCCGAATGAAAAAAGGGGCCACATGCAGATGATGGTGCAGAAAAGCTGAGCTAGCAAACCTTGGCAGAGTGAGAGGTCTTGGTCACCACATGGTCCCTCCAGCAGGTGAACGCAGCCGAGATGGCTTTGTTCTGCCACTGAGCCATGGCTGTACGCAGCTGCTCAGTCCTGTAAACAACAATTGGTCAGCCTTGCAAGTGCGCTTGAAAGATTGTTGCAGAACTGAGCCGGCTGCACAATCTGCTGAGTGCGGGGCTGCTAAAGACAAAGGGTCTGGATTGAAAGATGCACATAGCATCTTGTGTAGCTTTTGGGGCACTGAGATCAGATTGCTTCAATCATTGAGTGCTTAGATCACGCTTGATAGCACAACATGGTATACGGCAAAGCAGCAAGCTGAGATGCAAGCAAGTGGCCGCTGTACAGCAAATCAAAAGCAGCGCTTCATTTTTTGACAGCAAAGAAGTATACCTAGCATGACGCTCCTGAATCCAGTCCAGCCAGGTGTAGAAGGCAGAAGACATGTAGGAGTGCTGCCAGCGTGTCACAGCCAGCACCAAGTTGTGACCATGCTGGCGCATCTCTTGAGCAACCAGCCTCCAGCTGTTGAATGCAGCTGACATGCTGCGCTGCATCAAGTGTTGCATAGCCTGCAGCAGCCCAACAGCAGTGTTGAAGGCAGCTGCCGCGGCCAGTGGTGATGGCAGGTAACAGTTGCTACTCCTCCTGGTGTGTACAGGTGCAAACAGCCAGCACGTGTGTATGCTCTCAGCACGCCCCATCCCAGAACAGTGTGACAGTGAGATGAACAGCAGCATGTTCTGCACACAACAGCTGCTAACCCACTGACACTGAGCCATGCTTTCACATAGACTGCCTGATCAATGATTGCACGGTGCTGCAGGACTTGCAATGCTTTGGTAGTGTTGGCACAGCAGACAGCGCAAGCTCCTGATGGGACTGCTTTGTTGTGCTCCCCATGCAATGGACAAGCTTACTGCCTGGGCCTGATGCACCTTGGCAACATTGGCCAAAAATGTCTCATGAGCAAATTGTCAGGTCCTTGGAGAGTCCAGGAAACGACCTGGAGCGCCCAGCTACAGATCTGTAAAAGCATAAGCTCACCGCCTTGGCCTTGTGTTGCTTGGTGGCATTGACTCGGAATGCATCAAAGGCAATGGTCAAGTCCTTGAGGCGCCATCTCTGCAGGCACTCTGCCAGCTTCTGTTGCACCTCCCTCTCATGCGCCAGGCTGTCCTGCCACTGGTAGAAGGCTTCTGCCAGGGTCTGCACACACATGCACGGACACGTGATACATCTTGTCATGTCTCTCTGTGTAGAAACTGCCAGTCAAAACCAAGCAGGCAGGACATGGCT
>JAABUK010001112.1_pt1 | contig 52633 bp, 39 predicted proteins | sample 5559141 | NCBI WGS metagenome assembly JAABUK01 (sample SAMN10711869, study PRJNA513367) | rock metagenome | isolation source: Antarctica rocks | place: Antarctica: Victoria Land, Pudding Butte nord | collected 2016-01-03 | reverse complement strand
CTCAAGCGCTTAAAGGGCCTGACCCCTTACGAATTTATTTGCGCCGAATGGCGTAAAAATCCTACTATCTTTAAACGCGACCCGACGCTCGACCTACTCCCCCATCCTCCGGGACCATACACCTAGCACCGCGCCGGCTCCTTCCGCCAATCATTACCCTTACTTACGCGGAAATGGCCGTTACCGCCGGGTTTTAGACCGGTTTCCCGGCTGGTGCGGCCGTGCCGGCAGGCTCCCTACCCCCCCTGCCAATGGGCAAGCGCGGGCCCCGGCCGGTCAGCAAAAAGCCGCCACCCCGGCAGGGTAGCGGCTTCAGTTTGCGATTGCGGAAGCCGGCGCTACACCTGCACTTTGGCCTGCTCGTCGGGGGTAGGCTGGTGCTTCTGGCCGGTCGTCACGGCTTTGGCGTAGGCGAAGGCCCGCACAAAGATATTGCCGGGCGAGTCCCAGTACTCCCCGTTCTCAATGTCAACGCGCAGCAGGGCAATGTTGGGGTCATCGCTGCCTTTCGGGAAGAAGCCGCGAAAATCCTCGCGCCACAAGTCCTTGATTTTCTGCTTGTCCTCGACCACGGCGGCCGTGCCAGCGATGGTGACGTAGGTAGCCGCGTCGGGGTCCGAATAGCCCAGGCCAACCTGGTTGTTGGCCTTAATTTCGCTGATTTTCTGCGTGTCCTTCTCCGTGAAGAACCACAGAGCCCCGTCGTTGCCCGGCTCGCAGGTGTACATGGGCCGGCCGTGCAGGTGGCCCCGCGCGTCGAGGGTAGTAAGGATGGCGTATTTCACTTCCTTGATTTTATCTAAAAGCTTGATAACATCGTGGGTAACCGCAACTTGCTCAGCCATAAGAAAAGGGAAAACGCAGGGTGGATAATGCCTGGCTATACGGGCGGGCGGCAAGCCAATGTTTCGCTCTTACAGATTGAATGATAGAATTTTGCACGCTATTTTTTTCTAACCTAAGCCATACTCATCCGTTCGGCCTATGGTAATCTGGCGGTTAGGCTACCCCGCTGGTTTTGGGCGGGCCGGAGCGCGTGGCAGCCCCAGGATGGGCGCGTCCGTACTACTGCCTTCTATGCATCCATCTGCCGCCCGCGCCCGCCCCAATCTTACCCAAGGCCCCATCCTGCAATCGCTGCTGCGGCTGGCCTGGCCCATCGTTTTCGGCAACGTGCTGCAAACCGGCTACCAGCTGGTCGATGCCTTTTGGGTGGGCAAGCTGGGCGCCAAGGCGGTGGCGGCGGTGGCCGTGAGCTTCCCGGTCAATTTCCTGCTCATCGCGCTGGGGTCGGGCTTTTCGGTGGCCGGCTCGGTGCTGGTGGCCCAGAACTTCGGGGCGCGGCACCCGAAGATGGTGAACCACGTGGCGGCCCAGGCGCTGGTGCTCGAAACCGGGCTGGCGGTGCTGCTCACGGTGGGCGCGCACCTGGCCTCGCCCCACATCCTGCACCTGATGGGCGCGGGGCCCGACATTTTTGAGCAGGCCAACCAGTTTCAGCAGGTGCTGTTCTGGGGGCTCACCTTCAATTTTGGCTTCCTCATGTTTCAGGCCCTCATGCGGGGGGTAGGCGAGGTTAAGATTCCGCTCTACATCAACCTGGCCACGCTGGCGCTCAATTTCGGGCTCGACCCGTTTTTCATCTACGGCTGGGGGCCGGTGCCGCGGCTGGGCGTGGCGGGCACGGCCGTGGCTACGCTCTGCACGCAGGTAATCAGCGTGGTAGCCGGGCTGGTGGTCTTGCTGCGCGGGCGCTCGGGCATTCAGCTCAGCTACAAAGGCTACCGGCCCGACTGGGCGCTGATGGGGCGTATCTTCCGGCTGGGCGGGCCGTCATCGGTCGATTTGTCGGCGCGGGCGCTGGGGCTGTCGGTGCTCACCACGCTGGCCGCCGGCTTCGGCACGGCGGTACTGGCCACGTACGGCATCGGCTCGCGCATTATCGCGCTGGCCATTATTCCGGCGCTGGGCATCTCGCTGGCCTGCTCCACGCTGGTGGCCCAGAACGTGGGCGCGCGCAACCTGCCCCGCGCCCTGCGCACGGCCAACTACGCGCTGGGCGTCAGCTTCACCACGCTGCTGGTGCTGGGCGCCCTCATCTGGCTGGCGGCCCGGCCGCTGGTCGGCTTCTTTCTGAAGGGCGACGCGGTGGTGAGCGAGCAGGCCGTCGAGTTCGTGCGCATCGCCTCACTCAGCCTGTGCTTCACGGGCGTGCAGCAAACGGTATCGGGCGCGTTCAGGGGGGTAGGGAACACCCTCTCGGCGATGGTGCTGACCATCACCGGCATCTGGGTGTTTCAGTTTCCGGTGGCGTGGTACCTGTCGCGGCACACGGCGCTGGGCTTCCGGGGCATCTGGTGGTCGTTCGTGGTGGCCAACGTGCTCATCTCAACCGTGGCCGGGCTCTGGTACTGGAAAGGCAACTGGCACGGCCGCGACCTGGCCGACCCGCTGGCGCCGCAAGTAGCCGCCACAGCCCCGCCTGAAGACCCGGCCGGGTAAGGGGCATTCGGGCGCATGACCGTTCTTTTTGCCTTCTTTAGCCCGCCTCCACCAGTTGTCGGGTGGTAGCCTCGGGCTGTTCCGCCTTTAGCCCGCCTCCACCAGTTGTCGGGTGGTAGCCTCGGGCTGTTCCGCGGCGAGCCGGGCAATGCGCCCCCCGGCCCAGTAGGCCAGCCAGGCAAATAAAGGGGCGGCCAGCACATCGTAGGTATAATGCACGCGTTGCACTAGCACCAACACCCCCACCAGCACGGCGGCCAGCGCCAGGCCACTCCGCCACCAGCGGCCGCGCACGGCCAGCGCCAGCAGTGCCACCGTGGCGGTGTGCCCCGAGAAGAACAGGTCCTTTGTGATGGCCGTGCCAGCGGCGGTATGAAAAACCCTGGCCGTGAAAGGGTCGGGCATGGGCAGCATATCGAGGGGCGGCACCAGGGGCAGCAGCCAGATGGTAGCCATGCGCAGCAGCAGCAATAGCAGCAGCGCCCACATCCCGCGCAAGAACAAATCGGGCTGCCGCGTGAGCCAGCCCACCCCCACCACTACGCTGCCGTACATCAGCACGAATACGGCCGTAGCTACGTCTTGGCGGGGCAGCAGCGTCAGCAGCGGGTCAGCCAGCACGGGGCCGGGCCGCGCCTGAATAACCAGGAAAAAGTGGGGTACCACCGGCACCAGCACCCCAAACATGAGCCCCAGCAGCAGCAGCCAGCTATGGCGAAACGCCGGCCGGGCCCACCCCTGCCGCCAGGCCACGGCCGGGGCCGGGCATTCGGCCGGCGCCACCGGCGAAACATCATTAAAAGACAACACGCGCATAACGGCTACTCCACAAAAGCCAGACCAAGCTAGTTCTACAAAAGTAAGCCCAACTACGCGGTCGGCACCAGCAGGCACAAAGCCTCCGGCCAACCTGAGAACCGACAGGCGGGGCGGGTAAAAGAAAAAGGGGGGGGGCAGGGGCCAACGCACCAAGTGGGGCAGTACCTTGGCCGCCATGAAACTCTCGGCTATCCTTTTGCTGGCTGGTGCTGACCTGGCGCTTGCTATTCCCGCCGCCCACGCCCAAAATACCGCCCTCGATGCCCACATCGCTCAGCTCGCTGCCACTGAGCAGCTGAAGGTAGTGGCCTGGCGGCGCGACATTCATGAGCACCCCGAACTGGGCAACGAGGAAAACCGCACCGCCCAGCTCATCGCCGCCGAGCTGAAGCGCCTGGGCCTGGAGGTGCAAACCGGCGTGGCCCGCACCGGCGTGGTGGGCATCCTGAAGGGCGGCAAGCCCGGCCGCGTAGTGGCCCTGCGCGCCGACATGGACGGCCTACCCCTCACCGAAACCAGCGGCCTGGCCTACGCCAGCACCGTCAAGACCGTGTACCTGGGCCAGCCGGTGGGCGTGATGCACGCCTGCGGCCACGACACCCACGTGGCCATGCTGCTCGGCGCGGCCGAGGTGCTGAGCCAAGTCAGGAAAGACCTGCCCGGCACCGTCAAGTTCCTCTTTCAGCCCGCCGAAGAAGGTTCGCTGCCCGGCGTAGTGGGCGGGGCCAAGCTGATGGTGCAGGAAGGCGTGCTCGACAAGCCCAGGGTGGATGCCGTGTTTGGGCTGCACATTGAGGCGGGTACGCCGGTGGGGCAACTCACCTACCGCCCGCGCGGCGAGATGGCCAGCTCCGACCGCTTCACGGTGAAAGTGCTGGGTAAGGGCGCGCACGGCGCCAAGCCCTGGGCCAGCGTGGACCCGGTGGTGACGCTGGCCGAAATTATCACGGCCCTGCAAACTATCGTGAGTCGGCAAGTGGACCTGACGCAGGACGCCGCCGTGGTGACGGTGGGCACCGTGCAGGCCGGCGTACGCTACAACGTCATTCCGCCCGATGCTACGCTCAGTGGCACCATTCGGGCTTTCAGCCCCAAAACGCAGGCGCAAATCTGGGCGGCCATCAAGCGCACGGCCAGCGGCATCGCGGCCGCCAACGGCGCTACGGCCGAGGTTACTATCGAGCCCTACGTGCCCGTTACCTATAATGACCCCGCCCTCACGGCCCGGATGCTGCCTACCCTCCAGCGCACGGCCGGCACCGCCAACGTGACCGAGATAAAAGCCGTAACCGGCGCCGAGGACTTTGCCTGCTACCAGGAGAAAGTGCCGGGCCTGTTCTTTTTCCTGGGCGGTATGACGCCCGGCGCCGACCCCGCCACCGTGGCCGACCATCACACCGCCGGCTTCAAAATAGATGAAAACGCCTTCCCGCTGGGCGTAAAAACCCTGGCCACCCTGGCCGCCGACTATCTCACGGGCAAGTAGCAAGCGTAGGGTAAGCTTTAGCTTGCCGCCAGTAGTTAAAGCAAGTATTAGAGCGGTTCTCAGGCTGGTATATACGGACTGGGAAACGGCGCTAAAACGGCAAGCTAAAGCTTACCCTACGCCTATTTAGTCGTTGTGGATGAGTAGCTTGCCCTTTCCTTTGCCCAGGCTATACTCTACCTTAAAGGTGAGGGTAGCGAAGTCATCGGTCGAATTGGGATTGCCGCGCTGGCTCACGTCGTCGAGCAGGTCGGTGCTGGTGAAATAGTAGAGCGCTTCGGCCGTGAACGCCAGCCGCTTGCTGGCCCGCAGCGTGACGCCGCCGCCCACGGGCAGCACGGCCGCCAGGCCAGGGTAGGTATTGTTTGCCTCGGGTGCCAGCGGAATGCCATACTGGCTCGCGCTAGGGTTAAACAGCGTAGCCCCTACCCCCGCACTGAGAAATACCAGCACCGGCACTTCCTTGTGCTTGGGGCCGATGAGCATACTCTTGTCGGCAAACAGATTATAGCGCAGCAACGTAGTAAGCAAGACATTATCGCTGCTAAAAGCGTAGCCCCGCTGGGGGTAGATGTCCTTGGCAGTCAGGTGCAGGTAGCTCAGGTCGAGCGCGAAGGTGAGGTGCGGGCTCAGCGTTTTGGCCAGGCCCGCGTTCAGGCCCACTTTGAAGCTATTGTCGGCGAAATGGTTGGTGAGGTCGCCATTATAGTAAGCCAGGTTCACGCCCGCGTTCAGGCGCAGCGGCAGGCGGTGATAGGGCTGGTTATCGGGGGTGAAGAAGCGGCGCGGCGCGTGGTAGCCGGGAGGCCCGGCCACGGCCGCGAGGTTAGCACTTAGTAAGGCACTTAACAGAAAAAAACGCATGGGGTGAAAGATAGTGGCCAGCGGCCAGCGCGGTAAAAGAGGCAAGTTAGCTGGCGCATACGGCGGATACCGCCCGGCCGTTGGCCTGGCGGCGGTCCGGCGGCCGGGGCAGTATCTTGCGGCCAGTATTCTGGCTCTTTTCATGACTATCCGTTTTTCTCTGCCCTACCGCACCACCTACGGCCAGCGCCTGGTGCTATGCGGTTCCCTACCGGCCCTGGGCAATTGGCAACTGGCCGATGCCCTACCCCTGCGTTACGACGAAGCCACTACCCGCTGGAGCGCCGAAATAGAAGTGCCCGCCGGCGCCGGCCCCGAAATTTCGTACAAGTACGTGCTGCTATCTGAGGGCGGCGGCGTGGTGTGGGAATGGGGTGACAACCGCACCCTACCCCTGACCACCGGCCCAGCCTACGCGCACCAGGAGGTGCGCGACTTCTGGCGCGCCCCGGCCGAGGCTGAGAACGAGCTGTTTACGGCGGCCTTTACCAAGGCCCTGTTTCGGCGGCCCGGCCACGCGCCCGGCATTGGCAGTGCTACCCCCGCGCCGGCCAGGAAGGCGGCCAGCAAAAGTAAAAAAGCCGTGCCCGCGCCGGCTACCGTGCGCTTTCAGCTGGAAGCCCCGCGCGTGGACCCGCACCACCAGGTATGCGTGCTGGGCTTGGACCCGGCCCTGGGCAACTGGGATAATACCCACCCGCTCCTCCTCTCCGATGCCGCCTACCCCACCTGGCAGGCCGAGCTGGCCTTACAAAACCCGGAAGCTGAGCTGCGCTACAAATACGGCTTCTGGGACCCCAGCCGGCACGCGGTGGTGCAGCTCGAAATCGGCGACGACCGGGTGCTGCCCGCCGGCACGGCCGCCGCGGGCACGCTCACGGCGCTGCACGACGAGGGCTTCCGCTACGCGGCCCAGCCCTGGCGCGGGGCCGGGGTAGCCATGCCGGTATTTTCGCTGCGCAGCGAGAAAGGCCTGGGCGTGGGGGAATTTTCGGACCTGAAGCTGCTCATCGACTGGGCCGGGAAAACAGGCCTCAATCTGGTGCAGATTCTGCCCATCAACGATACCACGGCTACGCATACCTGGGTCGATTCCTACCCCTACGCCGCCATCTCGGTGTTTGCGCTGCACCCGCAGTACCTGCACCTCAACGGCATTGCTGAGCTAAAGGACAAAGCCGCCCGCGCCGAGCTAACCAAGCTGCGCGACGAGCTGAATGCCAAAAACTTCGTGGACTACGAGGCCGTAATGAACGCCAAGTGGAAGTTTCTCAAGCTCTTGTACAAGCAGGAGAAAAAGAAATTTCTGGCCGACCCTGAGTTTCAGAAATTCAAGGCCGAGCAGGCCAGCTGGCTGGTACCCTACGCGGCGTTTTCGGCCCTGCGCGAGCGCTTCGGCACCGCCGATTACCACCAGTGGCCGCGGGAGTTCCGCGCGCCCCACGACCTGGACCAGCTGACGGCCGAAAGCGCGCCCGACTTCGACGAGTTTGGCCTGCACTTCTTCACCCAGTTTCACCTCGACCACCAGTTGCGCGCCGCCGTGGACTACGGCCGCCGCCGGGGGGTAGTGCTCAAGGGCGACCTGCCCATCGGCATCTACCGCCACTCAGTTGATGCCTGGACCCGGCCCGAGCTGTATCACCTTGACCAGCAGGCCGGTGCCCCGCCCGACGACTTCTCAACCACCGGTCAGAACTGGCGCTTCCCGACCTATAACTGGGCGCGCATGGCCCAGGACAACTACCAGTGGTGGCGCGAGCGCCTGGGCCACCTGGCCCGCTACTTCGACGCGCTGCGCATTGACCACATCCTGGGCTTTTTCCGCATCTGGGAGATGCCCGAAAACTCGGTGCAGGGCCTGCTGGGGCACTTTTCGCCGGCCCTACCCCTGCCCCGCGACGAGGTGCGCCGCCGCCTGGGCTGGTTCGACTACGGCCGGCTGTGCGAGCCCTACATTCGCTGGCACCTGCTGGAGCGCACCTTCGGCGACGAGGCCCAGGCCGTGTTCGACGAGTTTATGGTAGCCGACCAGTACGACGCCATTCAGCTCAGGCCAGCGGTGGCCAGCCAGCGCCAGATGGAGGCGTATACCGACGCGCAAATCGCCGCTCAGCCCGAGCGCGCCGAGTTCCTGTTGCGCGTGCGGCCCGGCTTGTATCACTTTGTGAATGAAGTACTTTTTCTGCCCGCCGGCAACGACTTCTACCACCCCCGCATCACGCTCAACAAGACGGCCAGCTTTGCCGAATTGGCCGATGACGAGAGCCGCCGCCGGCTCTACGATGATATCTACGTCGATTATTTCTTCCGTCGCCACGAGGAATTCTGGCGCGAGCAGGGGCTCATCAAGCTGCCGGCCGTGCGCTATGCCACCGACATGCTCATCTGCGGCGAAGACCTGGGCATGGTGCCCGCCTCGGTGCCCGGCGTGATGCACCAGCTCGGCATTCTGGGCCTGAACATCCAGCGTATGCCCTCTAACCCAGCCACTGAGTTTGGCCACCCCAACGACGCGCCCTACCTCTCGGTGGTGACTACCGGCAGCCACGATATGAGCACCCTGCGCGGCTGGTGGGAGGAGGACCACGTGCGCACCCAGCGCTACTACGAAACCATATTGGGCCACTGGCGCCAGCTCGCGCCCTACTACTGCGAGCCGTGGGTAGCGCGTGAGGTACTCCAGCAACACCTCTACTCGCCGGCCATGTGGGCCATCTTCCCGCTTCAGGATTTCCTGGGCATGGACACCCAGCTGCGCCGCCCCAACCCGCACGATGAGCAAATCAACGTGCCCAGCAACCCCCAGCATTTCTGGAAGTACCGCCTCCACCTGCCCCTCGAAGAACTGAACGACGCCGCGGGACTTAACGAGCCCATTCGGGCAATGGTCGAGGCCAGCGGCCGGGGAGCTTTTTGAATTGAGAATTTAGAATGAGGAATTAAAAAGGGGGGCTGCCAGCGTCTTAACCGTTGGCAGCCCCCCTTTTTAATTCCTCATTCTAAATTCTCAATTCAAAACTCACTCCCCCAGCGACATCTGGCGCAGGTAGGCGCGCATTTTAGGGGTAGCCTCCAGCTCGCGAAACTGCCGCAGCTGACCCGGCGACAGCAGCTTGCCGGCTACCTGCTGCAACTGCTCGCGCTCGGCCGGAATCAACTCCGCCACTTCGGTTGCTGAGTGGTTGGTCGTCTGCACCGCTATGTAGTTGATTTCCTGCTCCAGATAAGCGCGCAACGAAGTCCGCTGCTCGTCGGTCAGGTCAAGCCGCTTGTCACACACCTGCATAAACTGCTCGGCGGCGGCGGGGGGCGCGAGGACCACAGCCGCTGGTGTTGCGGAGGCCGGGGCTGCCAAACCAGCCACTACTAAAAAGGCACTTATCAAGCCCGTTGAAAGAGAAGAGGGTAGCTGACGCATAAAGAGAAGGGAAAAAGTGTGGGGTGGAGCATATACCTGCCGGCTACTTCTTGCTCTCCTGGCCTTTTTATCTGCTATCTCCTTATAAAGGAGCTTTTTACTGATTCAACAGGAGGAAGGCAAAAGCTAGCTAACTCCCGGTCAATTTACTCTCAAAGTAGTTGGAAAGCTACTACTGAGTTCAATTTTTTCTTGGAAAAGGATTTTATTTCATTGGTTATCGCCAGCCAATATTGTAAAAATTCAAAAATAACTAATGTATTATTTTTGAATTTTTTTGTATTTTTATGGTAAACAGCATTTTATAAAAAAATGATTTATCAATAAATTTTAGTCCCACTCAGCGTATCAAGTAAATTCACTAGTCTTTCACAGCTTATTTTAGGCATTTAACGAGGAAAAAACCCTATTTGGCTAAATCACAATCTGGCCCACTGGTAAAACTGTATTTTTGTTTTGTTTCAAGAAAGCGAGCTTATTTTTATGCCCTGTTAACTCAAATACAGCACATTAAGGCTTTGACTAAACTATTTTCTTACCCCCCTCTTTTAAGTTTACCGTTCACGTTTATGAGACCAACCTTACGTTATCAACCAAGCTCCCCCACTCCGTGGCTGACCAGGAGGTTAACCAAGTATGGCGGCTGGGGTAGGCTGGCGCCAGTGCAGACGCCGACCCTAGGGTTTGCGACGAGAAATGGCCTTACGGGTAACATTCCACTCCCATCCGGCCATAGCCGTTCCCGTCAGCTATAGCAGTGGACGGTATTGCTGCTACTGCGTTTTACGCCATCCCTGGCGCAAACGACCCCTACCTTAGAATTCGCGGCGGGCGCGGGTAACCCCACCAGCAACGGCCCTTCCGTCACCAACCAAGTTATCACGTTCCAGAATAACACCAACAGCCCCGGTGGCAACACGTTCACCGGGTTCACGCCGGCTACTACGGCGGCGTTTAGCTTGAGTAATCAGCAATATACGCTACCCACAACTCAGTTAAGTACTGGTTTGGGAGTTGCTTTTGGCACTCGTATCAACACCAGTGGTGCCGCACCCGTAGCTAGTGGCTTATTCCAAACAGTAGATGCCATTGGCTCCTCCGGTAATGCTAATTATACCTCAGCAAACGGAGTAAATGGTGGGATTGATGTAGCTGCTAACATGGCAGTTGAGCTATTTACTTCGGCTCAGCCTCTACCGGCGACAGTACCAACTAATGCTCGCTATCGTTATGCGGACTTGGTTATAACCTTTAGCCAACCAACAGTAAACCCGGTCGTACATGTTACGGTAGGACTTACGCAGCACCTGGTATAAGAACTGGAATAGATGGATGGCGTAATTGCTGACGTAGAAACGCCGCCCAAGGCAATTGGTGCGCCTGGTAAATAGTCTGCCCGATAGCCCGCGCATACTGCCGCAACGATACCCAAGCTAAGTAACAGCAAGTTAAGTGGTTGCGCTGCGAAATGGCCTTGCGGCACTGGCACTTTTCCGACCCCGTTACCTGCTTGAAGCTGCGGTGGAATTCCTCTACCTGCCAGCGCACCTCGACCGCCTCTATCACCATTTCGCGCGTTAGATGCGCAGCTAAGTGGTTAGTAATGACCCATTCAATGTCGCCGTTCGTAGCCACCAGCTTGAATAACTTCCCCCCAAACGGCACCTCTGGCAGGCGCACTTCCACGCCCCTGCTCCAGCCCTGGGCGGGTGGTTCGAGCGAGTCCAGCTTTTGATACCCGGTTGCTTTGCTCAAACTCACTAATCGATTGCTTTTCAAGGTCGTGAAAAACGTCCAACCAGCGCGATGAATCTTTTTCAGATTGGTGCTACCCGCATACCAGGAATCAAATAAAATGATGAGCGCCAGTAACTTATCCTCCGCTACTACCTGTTGGAACATGTCCAGGAAATGGTCGTTTTTGGTCTTCTGGTCCTGGTCCGGCGCATAAATACGAAAGTCCAGGGGCATAAAATCGCCGGCTTCGCCACTGCTAGGCACCAAATTGACCAAGCCGATGCCCGTGACCATGCCATGTACGTTGCCTGAATAGTGACGCTTAGCTACTTCAATAAATTTACTATACCGCTTATCTTGCACACTGTCATCTACGACTAGAAAAGCTTCCGGCGAATCATGGAGCAGGGGCATTACCAGTTGACGTAACTGGTTAGAAGAAAACTGATTATCGCGCAAAAAGCGATTCACTTGGTCATGGCTTACGTCGGGTAGATGCGCCGCCAAACGCGTGCAAGTATAGCTCCTAGGTGTGCTAAGTAGATAATCTATGTATTTGCTTTGTGTTATCATGGCAGGTCACTTTTTCCTGATTTACCCCCGACTGCGTAAGTCCTAAGCGTTAATGTTACGACTACCGACATTAACGGCGGCATCGGCACCCAGCCGGTAACGTTCATCATTCTGGCCTACCCCCTGCCGGTAGTGCTGACCGCCTTCACGGCCCAGGCCGTGCAGAACCGCGACGCGCTACTGAGCTGGGCCACGGCCTCCGAGCAGAACAGCGCCAGCTTCGAGGTAGAGCGTAGCCCGGACGGCGGCACCTTCACCAAAATTGGTCAGGTAGCCGCGCGGGGCACTACCGCTTCGGCTACCGCTTACACCTTCACCGACGCGGGAGTTGGCGCTCGTGCGCAAGGCTCAGTGTATTACCGCTTGCGGCAGCTTGACCTCAATAGCGCGGCCTCCTACTCGCCGGTGCGCACCGTAAGCTTCACCAAGGCAGCTGCCGTAGCGCTGAGTGTTTATCCCAATCCGGCTACTACCAGCACCTCGCTCGACCTGAGTACCCTGCCGGCCTCAGCCTCCTACCAGGTAGTGGTGCTTGATGCTGCCGGCCGCCAGGTGTTGGCTGCTACTCAGGCCGGGGGCCTACCCCAGCCCCTGGACCTGACGTCCCTGGCCAGCGGCACTTACCAGGTGCTCGTTACCGGCACGCTGGCCGACGGCTCGGCCCTGCGCCAAGCCCTGCGCCTCATCCAGGAGTAGGCGCCGTCCCTACCCCCCTCTTTCCAAGCAAACCCCCTACTGGCTTCCAGTAGGGGGTTTCTTTTTGAAAAGCCCGCTGAAGGTAGTAGCGCGAACTTTCCAGTTCGTGCGCGAGCAAAGCGCGCATTGCCGGGCGCGTCGCCTGGTCCCGCCTGCTCGCTTTGCTCGCGCACGAACTGGAAAGTTCGCGCTACTGGCCGCCCCCAGCTTTCAGCCAGTACCTAACCACTGGCAGGCCGGGATAGCAGCCAGCCGGTGATTTTACCGGGTGGCCTACTCACCTACTCATCGGGTAAGTGCCCGGCCTGCAGACGACACCCGCGACCAAAAATTTCGACTCAATAATTTTATCTTGTTAAAATACCAATTTATGTCTCGTTATTTTTTTGCGGTTTATTGTATTTTGTGAAGCAATATTTTTTCGAATAGAAGATAATCACGCCATAAGCACCAATGTGCGGAAACCGGCTTTTTATACTGAGTTAATTATGCAAACTTCGTAGAGAGGAAATTTTACCTGTTAGTGGTAAAGTCAATTAAATATTTCCTAAATCCTTTTTCACCAGGAACACCTTCCATGAAAGTATTACTACTTGGATTATTAGCGTTTTTATACAGTAGCCTGGCCATAGGCAAAACCTTGTATACGTTCAATGGCGGCGGCACTACCGGCAACTGGACCGACCCCACAATCTGGACTACTGACCCGACCGGCTCGACCGGCATCAACCAGAGCGCACCGGCCAACGGCGACAACGTAGTCGTCACCAACAGCTTTACGGTCTACGTGACCAGCGCCGTGGCTACCACCGGGCTCAACGTAACGGTGCAAAAGGGCGGGGTGCTTGATTTGCAGACGGCTGCTTCCACCTTCACTAATACCCTCACCAGTTTGTCTGGGCAAGGAATCCTCCGAATTGGCGCGCCCTATTTCCCGACAGTCACTACCAATAACTTCGGCAATGCCAACACCGGTACCGTCGAGTTTTATGACTGGCCGGCTGGCCCAACTGCCCTCCCAATAGGTCAATATAATAACCTGCGCCTGCTCAACACCACGGCTACGGCCTACGTGGCCCAGCTTGATAATGACCTGACCCTTAACGGCAGCCTGACGCTAATCCGCACGAATACAACGGCTACTGCCCCGCTGGTTAGCTTCACGTTGGGCAAAGCGGCCACCGCCCGCACGCTCAACGTGCTCGGCGACATCACTATTGGGGCTGGCACGTTCCTGGGGGTTTCGGCGGTGACTCTACCCGTGACTACTACTACTCCGGCCGTGCAAACATTCCATACGGTAAATGCGTCGGGTAACTTCATCAATAACGGTACGGTGAACCTGCATAATGGCACCACCAATGACGCGCAAGCGGCCTTGCTCAACTTTACCGGGAACACGAACAACAACTTTGCCTGCAATGGCCCCACTGACCTGGACATTCTACAAGTTGACAAAGGAACCGACAGCCAGGTAACGCTGACTATTACTTCAACCGTAAATCCGCTGAACGCGAATGGTAACCTACGCCTGAACGACCTGACTATTGATAAAGACCTGCTAGTGCTTAAAAATGGCGTAGCGAAATTGAATAGTAGTAACATCGTGCTACTCAAGATTCACAACGGCAGCACGGCAGGGATTGGTTTTAACATCGGCTCAGCTACCACCAGCCCTACGCTTTGGATAGCCGGGGCTACCGTTGTTAATAACAACGCGACCGGGGTGGTCGTCTACGGCACGTACCGCATCAGCGCGGGTAGCTTTTCGAGCATAACCCCCGACGCTATGGTTATTCGGGAAGATGGCCAGGTTCTTATTGAAGGTGGCACTACCCTGGTTGATAAATTCCGGCCCTCCAGTACGTCTTCTACTCACCGGGGCTCCTTTACGATGACGGGTGGGGTATTCGAGGCAAATGGCTCGTATGCCGGAACCTCTACGGTGACCACTTTTGCCCGTTTTGCCATTCCGTACCTTACGCAGTCCTTTCGAATGTCGGGAGGCACGCTTCGGGTAATGAATCCGGCGAACTGCACCGGGCTCTTCCATATTGGCATTGACAACAATAACGCTACCGTATCGGGCGGCACTATTGAGGTAAGTTTACCTAATACCAGTACCAATGCTGCCATTCTGACTACGGCTCCATTATGGAACCTTACCGTTAAGAAGCCAACCCTTTCGGGCGGAACTACCAGCAAAGCCATACTTGCTGCTATTACTTCGCAATACACTACTGGCGCCACCACTACTGCCCAGCCGATAACCGTCCTCAACAACTTCACGCTCGACGCCACCAACCCGACGACGTTCGATGCCGCCGGCCTGAACGTCACCATCCAGGGTACGCTGACCGTTGGCGCGGGCTGCACTTACCTGACGGGCGCCAACACAACAACTTTCAGCGGTGGGCAAGACCAATTGCTGGTCAACAACGGCACCATCAGCAACAGCACGGCCGCTACGCTGCCCACCTCGGGGGTAGGAGCAACCGGCACCGGCACGTTCAATAACTGGACGGTGAATAAGTCAGCGGGCACGCTCACGCTAGGCGGCTCGGTGACGACGTACTATACCCCGGCGGGCTCTACCCTATCGCTGCTCAAAGGAGTTTTGAATGACGGGAGCAAGACCATCAACGTGCAGGGTAGTTTGATTAACTCAGCCTCGCACTCGAGCGCCGGGGGTCCGGGCAGCATTATCATGAACGGGACCACGGCGCAAACTATCAACGGCGACGGCACGGGGATATTCGGCAATCTCAAAATAAACAACAGTGCCCTGGCGGCTGGCTCGGTGGCCGTAACCCTGCTGGCCAATATCTCGGTAGTTAACATTTTGACCCTTCAGAGTAACCACATCTTTGCGATTGGCGCCAACCGGCTGGCCCTGACCAACGTCAATACCAGCGCGATACAGCCAACGAATGGCTTTAACAATCAGCGCATGATTCAGACGGCGGGTAACCAGAGCGACCTGGGCCTGCAGAAAACCTATGGTGGGCCGGTAGCCTTCACCTTTCCGGTCGGCACGGGCACGAAATACACCCCGGCTACCGTCGACCTGCAATTGGCTACTAGCCTGGCGAAGTATGGCCAGGTGAGCGTAAGCCCCGTCAATTCGCGCAGCCCATTCGTGGCTAGCACCACCAATTCGCTGGCTTACTACTGGAAAGTGCGCAGCGTCGGCTTCGGGCCAATTCCGAGCGGGGCCATTTACGAGACCTTTCAAATGGTTGATACGGACGCGGCGGGCGCAATTGCCAGCTACGTAGCGGGCCGTTACCTGCCGACAGCCTGGAACACCACGTATTCGGGTGGCGTAACTGACTTCGGCACGTATTCCACCATCCCGTTCAACGCCCTCGACCAGTTCGATGGCGAGTTTACGGCTGGCCTACCCGCCACGTTCGGCCCAATTACCTCCTACTATTCGATGCGGAGCGGCACTTGGTTCGATACAAACACCGCTACTACTCCCTGGAGCACCACTGGCCCCACCGGGCCGGCTGTTTCGACAACTCCGGGCACGGGCAACCCGGTCTTCATCGGCTCGGCCGGCAGCGGTGCCTACCATACGGTAACGGTGACGGCTGCCAGCGCCAAAGCCGGCTCGCTCGTCATCGACCGCGGCTCGACCCTGGACGTGGGCATCACTACGGGCCACAACTTCGGGGCGCTGCCGGACTCTAAAGTTGGCGGCTCGGGCCGCCTGCGCGTGAGCTCGTCGACCGCTACGGCTATTTTCCCCGGTGGCGACTTTGGCTCGTTCATTCAGTACGGCGGGGGCACGGTGGAATACTACACCGGTGGCACCAGCTTCACGTTGCCCACTGCCGTGAGCACGCTGACACTGAACCAGTACCGCAACCTGTGGCTGAACGCCGCTAGCGGCCAGACCATTACCCTACCCGCCCAGGACCTGCGGATATACGCCCAGCTCAAAACCGGCGTCGCCAACGGGGCAACTACCTTCCCCGGCACCGTATTGGTGAGCAGCGGCACCGCTGGTAACCTGCGGGCCGACTCGCTGCTGGCCGTGCAGGCCGGCATCTTCCGCCTCCAGGGCACGACCGCCCGCACCCTGACCGTCGATACCGACGTGCAGGTAGCCAGCGGCGCCACGTTTGACGTGCTCACTAACGCGGCGCAGACCCATGCGCTTTCCGTAGGTGGCTCGCTGGTGAACAACGGCACCGTGGATTTTAGAGTGGGTACCGGCCAGATGGGCCTCACCTTCCTGGGCAGCCAGAACAACTACCTGACCAGCGCGGGCACCCTCACCGACCTGTACACGCTCACGGTAAACAAAGGCCTGGGCCGGGCGGCGCTGCTGAATCTCGACGGCACCGGCTCGCTCACCACGCCCACCAACAGCTGGCTAACGCTGACTAACGGTACGCTGCGCTACGCCAAGCCCAACGCGACCCTGACCATCCACGACGGGGTAGCCACTCCTTACCTCATTACCGACAACGCCGGCCTGACGGTGGATGCCAGCGGCGGCACCGTGACGGTGGCCACCAACAACAACGCGGCGGCTGACCTGAAACTGGCCGGCCAGCTCCTGGTATTGCAGGGCACGTTGAACGTAGGCGCAGCCGGCAACGTGGGCAACGACCTGGAGTATGCCAGCGCCGGGGCTCCCGGCCTGAAGGTGACCGGCGGCAACCTGTACGTGAACGGCCAGATTCGGCGCACGGTGGCCAACCTCGACGGCGCGCTGCGCTTCGACCAGAGCGGCGGCGCCATCGACATTGATGGGCAGGGCGCCACGGCGGCCCAGAGCAACGAGCGCGGCCTGTTTGAGGTGCAGGGCAAGGGGAGTATCTTCCGCCTGAGCGGCGGCACGCTGAACCTGCACCGCTCGAACCAGAAGAGCCCCATTCTCACGGCTGACCTGTACCTGGCTCCCGACTCGACGGTCGTAACGGCCGGCACGGTGGTGCTGGGCAACGCGGTGGCCGGCGTGGGCAACGTGACCATCAGCGTGAACTCGACGGTGCCGCTGTACGACCTACGGGTAGCCTCCGGGGCCAGCAACACGAACACTAACACCGGCCTGCTAACGGGCGTGATTCCGCTGGCGCTGAAGGGCTCGCTGACCATTGGCAACGATAACTCGTTCTTCAACGCCAACGGCCTGGGCCTGAACATTGACCAGCAGCTAAACAACAACAACTCCTCGACCAATATCGGCTTAACCGGCAGTGGCGTGGGCGGCGGGTTCTGGCCGGGCACGACTGCCCAAACGACCACCTTCACCGGCAAAGGCCCGGTAGTACAGCAGCTCACCAGCACGACGGCCAACCTTACCGTGTTTGGCAGCCTCGTGGTGAACAATGCCCAGCCGGGTGGCACCCTGCAACTGGGCGCCAACGCCCGCGTGGCCGGCACGCTGACCCTGACGAAGGGCACGCTCGACGACAACGGCAAGACCATCACCGTGCTGGGCGACGTGCTGAACTACTCGACGCACCTCAGCGGGGGCCCTGGCACGGGCAGCCTGATTCTGGCCGGCACTGCCAACCAGAATATCGGGGGCAACGGCACGGGCCGCTTCGGCAACCTGACGCTGAACAACAGCGTGGGCGCCACCACCACGGCCAACCAGGAAATTACGAAGGTGCTGACGCTGACCAGCGGCGTGCTCACCATCGGCTCGAACCTGCTGTGGCTGAGTAGCCCGGCTGCCAACACCATCGTGGGTTTTGACGCCAGCCACTTCATCCGTACCAACGGCATCGTGGCCGACCTGGGCCTGCGCAAGAACTACCCCAGCGGGGCCCTCAACTTCACCTTCCCGGTGGGGGCCGCCGCCAAGTATACGCCCGTGGTAATGAACGTGACGGCCAACGCGGCCGCCGGCATCGTGACGGTGCAGCCCATCGACCTGGCGCACCCCTCTACTACCGACCCCGCAACCGGCACCCCCAACAAAATCTCTTTCTACTGGAAAGTGAGCAGCACCCTCAGCTCGCCCACGGTAGACCAGAATTTCACCTACGGCAGCAACGACGTCATCGGCACGGAAAGCCTCTATAAGCTGGGCCGCTTCTCCAACGGCGCCTGGACGCCCATCGGCGGCATCGCCGCCAGCTCGGTAACAACGGCCACTCACACGCTCAACAACCCCGGCTATTCCGGCACGGCGGGCACTATCGACGGCGACTACACGGGCGGCGATGCAAATGAGTTCGGCGTGGTGCCTACTTTCTACAGCCGCACCAGCACGGCGGGCCTGTCGGGCGGCTCGCCCTGGACCAGCGCGGCGAGCTGGACCAACAACGCCGATGGCAGCGACCCCGCTCCTACGTTTAATTCCTACCCCACCCTGGCCAACCCGGTAGTTATCAGCAGCGGCCACCTGATTACGACCACCGTCGGGGGCCTGGGCGCCGCTACCCTGCTGCTGCAAGGCACGCTGGACCTCAGCACCTACGCGGCCAACAACTTCAATACCGTAACCGGCACCGGCACCGTGCGCATTGGCTCGGCGCTGTTTCCGGCCGGCAATTACTCCGCGTTCGTGGCGGCCAGCGGCGGCACCGTGGACTACAGCGGCGCCGTGCAGCTGCCCGCCCGCGACACGTACAACAACCTGACCTTATCGGGCGGCAACACCAAGCAACTGAGCAACCTGGACCTGACAATCAACGGTGCGCTGGCGGTAAATTCCGGCACCATCGTTAACAACCCCACCAACCAGAATATCACCCTGACCTCGGCCACGAGCGGGGCTACGGTGAGCGGTACGCTTAACCAGGGCGACGGGGCCCTGACCACGGCAGCTTTCCTGGCTACTGCCAGCACCGGCACGCTCAACCTGGGCGCGGGGCTCACCAGCATCGGCACCACGCTCACCAACGGCGGCACCCTGAACAACGGCACCGGCGACGTAGCCGTGGGCACGGCCTTCAGCAACGGCGGCACCTACAACGCCAACGTCGCCAGCGGCAATCTTACGGTGGGCACCACCTTCGCCAATAGCGGCAGCTATAACGCGGGGGTAGGCAAGCTGACGATGGGCGGCAACTTCACGAACGCGGGCACCGGCACCTTCACGGCGGCGAGCGGCGACGTGGCGACCACGGGCAGCTTCTCGAACGCTGGCTCGTACACTGTCCTGGACGGCGTCACGGGCAACTACCTGCGCGTGACCGGCAACTTCAGCAACCTCGCTACCGGCTTGTTCTCGGCTAAGGCGAGCACGCTGGTGTTGCAGGGCAATTTCACCAACAGCAATGGTCTCAACTTCGACGCCGGTACCAGCCTGGTGCAGCTCATCACTGATGCCGACCGCACGCTAACCGGCACTACTACCTTCTTCAATATGCAGAAGGTGAGCACCGCTAATCTCTTCCTCGGCCCGAGCACCAACGTGACCGCAGGCAACCTGCTGACCATGCGCGGTGGACTTATCGTAACCGGTACCAGCAACATCCTCTCGCTCACCAATACCACCTTTCAGCCCATCGTGGGCACGAGCACGACTTCCTACGTGGCTGGCCGCCTGGCCATGAGCCTGCCCAACGCGGCGGCCAGCATCCGGGTATTCCCGGTGGGCCTGGGTGGGCGCTACCGGCCGGTAACGATTACGCCCCAGGGTGCCTCTACCAGCCCGGTAGTGTTGGTGGAAATCTTCAATGGCGCGCCGGCCGGCCCCCTCGCTCCTACCCTGTCCAACATATCAGCCAACCGCTACTACCGTATTCAGCTGCTATCGGGTACCATTGTCCAGCCCACGGTGCAGCTGAGCTTTAATACCGACGTAGTGGATGAGGAAGTGCACGTGCCCGGCAACCTGCGCGTCGCCCTCACTACGGCTCCTGCCGGCACGCTTCCTAGCAGCGGCACCTGGAACACCGCTGGCGGCTCCGGCGTATTCTCGCCCGCCGACCCACGCGGCTACACCACGTCGGCAGCAACTACTATTACCAGCAGCAGTAGCGGCAGCGACTCGTTCTTCGCCCTGGCCTCGACCAACCAGGTGGATAACCCCCTCACTGGCACGCCCCCGGTGCCGCTACCCGTTAAGCTCGTGCAATTCACCGCCGTGCGCCAAGGCACTATAGTACGGGTAGCCTGGGCTACCGCCTCGGAGCAGAACAGCGCCTACTTCGTGGTGCAACGCTCGGCCGATGGCCGCACCTTTGCCAATGTACAGCGCGTGGCGGCTCAGGGTACCACCGCCAGCCGCCACGACTACGCTGCTCTCGATGCCATGCCGCTGGCCGGCCTCAGCTACTACCGCCTGCGCCAGGTCGATACCGATGGCACGGAAGACTACTCCCCCGTAGTGGCCGTGCGCTTCGATGGCGCGCAGGCTACCCCTACCCTGGTGGCGTATCCCAACCCCGCTACCAAGCAGGGCTTCCAGCTGCTCACCACCAACCTGGGCACTACGGGCGGCACGGTGCGGGTATTCGACAACGTAGGGCGCCTGGTGCTGACCCACGTGGCCGCCGCGGCAGAAACTGCCATCCAGCCTACCCAGCCGCTGGCTGGTGGCATGTACTTCGTGACGTGGCAGACGGCCGATGGCCTGAAGCTAAACACGAAGGTGGTGGTGGAATAATCGCTCCGTCCCCCAAAAAAGCCCCGACCGCCTGTGCGCGGTCGGGGCTTTTTTGGGGGGTAGGGCTACTGGCCACGCTCGCGCCATGTATTAGGCAGCGCGGTGGCGGAGGCAGTAGCCAGCAGCGGCAGATATACCGCTTCTCGTCGCCTTCGGGCCGTTTGCGTATCGCTTAGAGCAGTTTCCCAATCGTTGTACAGTTTAACTTGGTGCGGGCTGCCGGGGTTGAGTCGGCTGTCCGTTCGTCGTTCGCGCCGCTTGTTCTTCCAAAGAGCGGACAGCCGACTCAACCCCGGCAGCCCGCCCTGTACACTGACTAGGAAACCGCTTTAAGTAGCAAGACAGATGGGTGAGAGCCGCTCCCGGCTGCTTACATCGCTTTCCAAGTTAGCGTACCACTGGTTAGGTGCGGGCTGCCGGCTGTCCGCTCGTCGGGCACGCCACTCATTCTTTCTACCAGCAGACCACCGGCGAAAAGCCGGCAGCCTACACCAGGCAAGCTATGTACTGAGCTGAAAACCGCTCTACCTCATGCCATTCTCAGCCGTTTCAAGCCGAGCGCACAACGCAAAAAGCCCCGCCCGGATTTCCGGGCGGGGCCTTTGCTGTTAAGCAGCCGGCTATCCTGGCCCACGCCAGGGGGGTAGGGCTATTCTTTCACGATGCGGCGCACGGCTGTTTCGGTGCCCTGGCGCACTTCGAGCAGATAGACGCCGGCGGCCAGACCGGCTGGCAGGCGCAACGGCTGCTGGGGCACCAGGGCCACCGGGGCCAGCACCAGCCGCCCCGTGAGGTCGCGCAGCGCCACCGTGGCAGCCCCGGCCTTAGGTAGCTCGATGGTGACGAAATTGGTGGCCGGGTTCGGGAATACCGCCAAACCGGGCAGCGCCTGGCTGGCCAGCGCGGCCAGCACCAGGTTGAAGTTAGTAGTGCTGGTGGCCGTACCGCCGGGTGTTACCACCGTGAGCGGGCCACTCACGTTGCTGGTGCTGCCGGGCACCACCAGGGTAATGGTAGTGGCCGACACCACCGTGTAACTTGGGATGCTTAAGCTACCAATGCTCACGGCCGTGGCACCCGTCAGGTTGGTGCCCGTGATAGTAACCGTGGTAGCGGGCCCACCCGTGGTCGGCGTGAAGCTCGCAATGGTGGGAGCCGGCACGGGCACCGTAACCGTGAAGGCACTGGCGCTCGTGGCCGTGCCTCCCCGCGTGGTTACGGCAATGAGGCCTGAGGTAGCGCCCGTGGGCACCGCGAACGTGATAGTGGCGGCATCTGCCACCGTGAAATTTGGCACCGCTATCCCATTCATGGTCAGCGAAGTGGCATTCGTGAAATTAGTACCCGTTACCGTGACCGTGGTGCTCACCGGCCCGCTGCCAGGCGTGAAGCTGGCAATGGCGGGCGCGGGTGCTACCGGGGCAAAAGCCATTCCTCGGAAAGCCGTATTGGTGCCCGCCGTAGCAATGGCCGCTGGCAGGGCCGTAAGAGTAGGCGCTGTGTTGTAGCCGGTGTTGTCACTGAGAAAAAACAGTCCGTTGCTGCTGGTAGCCGCCAGCGCTACCGTCGTGCCGCTGGTTGAGCCGTTGAGGCCGCGTACCGCTGAAGAAGCGGTGCCAGCAATGGTACCGTTCTGCACCCAGCTGCTGCCCACCAGGCTCCACTTCTGGATGCCGCCAGCAGTGCTACGGTCGTCGGCTACGTAAACCACGTCCACGCCAGGCACGGTATCGCTCAGGTCGGCAAAGTAAAACCCGTAGGGGCTGGAGCCGGCCGTGGCGCCTGGAAAGCCTGGCAACGCCGTCACGGTTTGGCCCGCCGCGGTGGGTAGCCCCGCGCCAACCTGGCTGAGGCCATAGTAAGGGCTGGAGGCCGACGAAATACACACGTTGCCATTGGCAACGTTGATGCTGCGAATGCTCGTCGGTACAGTGTTGAGCTGCGTGGTCACGAAGCTGCCAACCGATTGGTAGCGCACACCGGAGTTGCCGCCTACGCTGTAAAAGCTGGTGCCATCGAGGGTGGCCGCCGCCCGGATGCTGGCTCCGTTAAACGCATCGCCCGTGCTGGTGCTGGTATCAAGGGTGCCATCGGCCGCGATGAGGCCGATTACCCGCGCCACGTCCGTGGTCTGCGAAGTGGCGATGGCAGTCGTGCCCGGCGCGGCACCATAGCCGGTCAGCACCAGGTAGTGGCCGTCGGCCGAGCGGGTTAGGCTAAGCTCAGAAGTAGCCGTACCACTCGCGGTCAGGATGCGGTTATTGCCACTCACCGAAGTGGGTAGGGCAATAGTCTGGACTAGCGTACCGCCGGTAGTGTACTCATCCAGGAACACCTCCGTAGCCGCCGCCGTCAGCGCGGCCGACCCGTCGCCCACGCGCGCCACTACCAGGTTACCAGGTGTAAAGGGAGCCGCTGAGGCCAATGCCGGCCACAGCGACAAGGCTGCTCCTACAAGACGAAGCACCCGGGCTGAATAGAACTTTTTCATAAAATAAGAAAAAGAAAGAAAGAAATAGGAAAAGGTCATATTATTACCTCACCAGTGCCAAAGATATGGTCCTATCCCCCCAAAATTCCCTATTTTAACTTAACCGTAATTTACGAGTTTATCTACGCGTTTTTTGAATAACAGCTGAGTAATAATTTATAAAGCTATAATGCAAAAAAATTAGCGTGGATGCGCGCAATAGCAGCCCAGTAAAATGCGCTTTTGTGCTCCACGGGTAAACTTTATGCCACCTCCCCGGCTAGTGGCCCGTACTTCGTGGTTTCGTCAGCCTGTTTATCATGTCCGATTCAGCTCCCAAACTCACTCACCTCAACGAAGCCGGCCAGCCGGCGATGGTCAACGTTGGCGCCAAAGCCGTGACGGCCCGCGTGGCCCGCGCCCGCGCGCGGGTGCGCCTCGGAGCTGATATTCTGGCCCTGGTGCAGGCCGGCGACCTGCCCACGCGCAAAGGACCCGTGTTTCAAACGGCCATTATCGCGGGCGTGATGGCGGCCAAGAAAACGGCCGACCTCATTCCCCTCTGCCACCCACTGGGGCTCGACGACTGCCAGGTGCACATTGAGGTCCTACCCCCCGATTCGCTGCTGATTGAGTGCACGGCCCGCGTTACGGGCAAAACCGGCATCGAAATGGAGGCCCTGACCGGCGCCTCAGTGGCCGCCCTCACGGTGTACGACATGTGCAAAGCGATGTCGCACCACATCGTGATTGAGGAAATCCGGCTGCTGGAAAAGACGGGCGGTAAGTCCGACTTTCTGTTCAATGGGTGAATGGGCGAATGGATACGTGAAAACTGCTCAGTCATTCAGCCATCCACCCATTCACGTCACGGGTGGGCCGATACCCAGACGGTACCGTCCTCGTATTCCTCTTTCTTCCAGATGGGCACGACTTCTTTCAGCGTGTCGATAATGTACTGGCAGGCGGCGAACGAGTCGGCGCGGTGGGGCGTGGACACGGCCACGACCACGGCCACGTCGCCGATTTCGAGGGTGCCGTGGCGGTGCGTCACGGCTACGCGGCGCAGCATGGGCCACTTTTCCTGAGCCATTTCAGCCACGCGGGCTAGTTGGTGCAGGGCCATAGGAGGGTAGGCCTCGTAGTGCAGGCGCACCACGCGGCGGCCGTCGCTGCGGTTGCGCACCGTGCCGATGAAGGCATTAACGGCCCCGGCTTCGTCCGACTCGGCGGCGTGCAGCACGGCGGCTACGTCGATGGCCTGGTCGGTGAGGTCGATGTGGTGGGTGGAAGTCATAACTAGGAGTAACTAGCGGAGCCCTACCCCCCGCTTACGGGCGGAATCAGGGCAATCTCGTCGCGCTCGTGCAGGGCTACGTCCTCGGCGGCGTACTCGTTATTGACGGCCACGGCCAGGCTGCGCAGGCCGGCCAGCGGGGGGTAGGCGGCGCGCAGCCCGGCCAGCAGGCCGGCGGCCGACTGCCCGGCCGGCACGGTCAGTTCCAGCGACGACTGCCCCACTATTTCGCGGGCAATGCCAAAAAGGGCAACAGTTAGTTTCATCTTTTCAGTTAGCAAGTAACAATTTATATTCTTCAGAGGCTACTTTGCGAAAAAGAACGTCATTCCGAGCTTGCCGAGGAATCTCGCGCGTGTCATTGCACGAAGCCCAAACGACTGCGCGCGAGATTCCTCGGCAAGCTCGGAATGACGTTCTTTTTCGCAACTCATTTTGTGACGAGTATAATTGAAAAAATCAGCCGCCGATGGTCGCCATGCTTTCGAAGTTGAGCTGATGCACGGGGCGCAGGCGCTCGGCCTCGAAGCCGTTGGCGGCGCGGTGGTAAAAGGCCTGGGAAAGTGCCGCCGCGATGTCGGCATTGGTGGCGCCGCCGCGCAGCATAGCGCGCAGGTCGAGCACACCCTGGTCGTAGAGGCAGGTTTTGATGCCGCCCTCGGCAGTGAGGCGCAGGCGGTTGCAGGTGCCGCAGAAGGTGCGCGAGTAGGCCGCGATAATCCCTACCCTACCCCGGTACCCGGCAATGGTATACTCGTCGGCGGTGGCGCCGATGGCGGTGTAGGCGGGCGTCAGCGCGCCGAGGTGCGCCTCCAGGTGCTGCCGGATGCGGCGGTGGTTCCAGGGCAGCGATTCGGGCGTGGCCACGTGGCTACCGCCGTTGAAGGGCATTTCTTCGATAAAGCGCACTTCTACGGGCAGGTCGCGGGTCAGCTCGGCCAGCGGCACCAGGTCCTGGATATTGCGGCCATCCATCACCACGGCGTTGATTTTCACCTGGATGCCAGCATCGAGCAGCGCGTGAAAGGTAGCCAGTACCTGGGGCAGCTCATCGCGCCGGGTTATCTCGAAGAAGCGCTGGCGGTCGAGGGTATCGAGGCTGAGGTTCACGGCCTTCACGCCCAGGCGGGCCAGGGTCGGCACGTGCGGCGCGGTAAGCACGCCGTTGGTCGTCAGGCTCAGGTCGTTGAGGCCGGGTAGGGCGGCCAGGCGCTCCATAAAGGGCACCAGGTCGCGGCGCACGAAAGGCTCGCCGCCGGTGAGGCGCACCTTGCGCACGCCCAGACCCGTCATAATTTCCACCAGGCGCAGCATTTCCTCATAGCTAAGCAGCTCGTGCTTAGGCAGGTACTTAATGCCTTCCTCAGGCATACAGTAGAAGCAGCGCAGGTTGCAGCGGTCCGTTACGGCCAGGCGCAGGTATTCGAGCGGCCGGCCGTGGGCGTCGTGCAGTACGGTGGGGGGTAGGGGTAACATCAATTCAAATTTACGGCAGCGGCAAGCGGTAACTCCAAGTGGGGCTGGATGCGCTGGATTCGCCTACGCGGGAGCGGTGAAGCGGGTTGGAAACGCTGCGCCCTATAAGTCATTTCGGACAAAATTTGTTGCTTCGGCGGCCTACTTCGCGCGTGGCTCCGCTTTGTTAGCCCGACAGGTACAGCTTATTTTACCGCGGGTAATCCTCCAGCCCGCCGCTCAGCGTCAGCACGTTATCAAAGCCCAGCTCATTGCGCAGCAGCGCTACGGCCTGGGCGCTACGCACGCCGCTTTGGCAGTACACTACCACCGGGCGGGTGCGGGGCACCTCGGCGGCGCGGGCGGCCAGCTCGGGCAGGGGTAGCAGCACGGCGCCCGGCAGGTGGCGCCGCTGAAACTCCAGCGGCCCGCGCACATCGAGCAGCAGCGGGGGGGTAGGCGAAGCCAGCCGCTGCTGCAAGTCTTCGGCGCTGATGCTGGTGGCCGCCGTTTCGGGGGCGCAGCTCGCGTCAAAATAATCGGCCGGGTTGGCCGTGTCGAGATTGAGGACGCTCTGCACCAGGTCGCGGTGGAAGCGCAGGGTGCGGCTCTGGAAGCTCAGCGTATCGAGCACCCAGAGGCGGCCGCTGAGCACGTCGCCCAGGCCCAGCACCACTTTCAGCGCCTCGGTGGCCTGCACCGTGCCAATGAGGCCGGGCAGCACATTGAGCACGCCGGTAGTGTTGCAGTCGGGCGCTTCGGCGGCGGTGGGCGGCTCGGGGAAGAGGCAGCGGTAGGTGGGCCCACCTTCGTAGTTGAACACCGATACCTGGCCCTCAAACTTGTAGATGGCACCCGACACCAGCGGCCGGCCCAGGCTCACGCAGGCATCGTTGAGCAGGTAGCGGGTCGGGAAATTATCGGAGCCATCGACCACCACGTCGTAGGCCGCTACCAGCTCGCGCACGTTTCCGGGGCTCACCCGAATTTTATGCAACTCGTAATTACCCAGCTCATTGAGGCGGCGCAGGGCGCGGGCAGCGGCCTCCACCTTGGGCTGGCCCACGTCTTCGGTGCCGTAGAGAATCTGGCGGGGCAGGTTGGTGAGCTCCACCTGGTCGGCATCGGCCAGGCCGAGGGTTCCTACCCCCGCCGCGGCCAGGTATTGCAGAATGGGGCAGCCCAGGCCGCCGGCGCCCACCACCAGCACGCGGGCCTGGCGCAGGCGCAGCTGGCCGGCCTCCCCGATTTCGGCCAGCTGCAGGTGGCGGCGGTAGCGCTGGCGCTCGGCGGCGGAAAAGGGAGCGGCAGTAGGAGAAACTGAAAATTTAACGTCTGTCATTGCGAGGAGGTACGACGAAGCAATCCTGCCTTGTCGTTGGCCTACCCAAAAGCGCAAATCGAAGGAAAGGTTACCTCGTCGTGCCTCCTCGCAATGACAGACTCCACCTAAACTTTGCTCTTACAGCCCATACGCCACCGTGAGGTAATACAGCCCGCCCACGCTGGGCCCGCCCAGATACGTCACGTAGTACTGATTCAGCACGTTGCTGGCGCCCAGCTTCAGGCGCACCTGCGCCTCAGGAAGGTAGTAGCTCAGCTGCGCGTCGAGGCTGCTGAAGGCCGGCACGCTGCCATTCACGAGGAAGGTCTGGGAATAGTAGCTGACCTGGTGCCGGAAATTCAGGCCAAAGCCGACGTTTTTATAGGCGTTCTCGTTGGCAAAGCTCAGGTTATATAGCCACTGCGGGGTGTTGAAACCGTCTTCGAGGCCGTCGCCGTTTTCGGTGCGGTCAAGGCGGGTGTAGGTGGCGTTGGCGCCGGCCAGGTAGCCGCCGGCCAGGTTGTAGCGCAGCCCGGCCGAGCCGCCGTAGTTGTACACCTGGCTCTGCGAGTTGGTCCAGAGGCGGTAGCGGGCCTGGCCCGTGGTGGTGCCACCAGCCGGGATAGAGGTGGTATTCAGCGCCGTAGCTAGCGTATTCAGGTCGGTGCCGGTGGCCAGCACCACGCCGTTGGTGGTTTGGGGCACGTACGCTTCCACCTGCGCGATGAAGTCCCGGTAGGAATTGTAGTAGAAATCGACATCGGCCAGCAGCCGGCCCGCGGGCCCAAAAGCTGCTTTGTAGCCCATTTCGAGCGAGCGAATGTACTCGGGCCGCAGGTAGGTGTACGGGTTTTTTACCAGCAGATTCTGGTTGGCGGCAATGGCCTGGGCCCGCGTCTGGGCGGGCGTGCCGTTGATGCCGGCCGTCACGGCGGCATTGAAGCGGTCGATGCCGCTGCGCAGGTAGCTGTTCTCAAACACGCCGTCCGACATCACGCGCAGCCCGCCCACGCGCTTCACCTGGCCGCTGTTTACGTTGGAAAAGCCTTCAAACAAGCTCGGGAACCGGTAGCCGCCCTGGTAGCTGAGGCGGAAGTTCTGGCGCTGGGTAGGCGAATAAACCGCCGTGAAGCGCGGGTTGAATTTCACGTTGAAATAGTCGTTTTTATCTACCCGCAGCGTAGCCGTGAGGCGCAGCCGCTCTTGAACAAACCGCCCGCCCGCCTGCACGAAGCCCCCGGTTTTGGAATAGGTGAGGTCATCGCTGAGCGGGTCCTTGCCGGGGTTGGGGTTGATGAAGTAGTTGCCATCGGGCACCACGAGGTAGGTGCGGTGGTCGGCCCCGGCCAGCAGGTCGAGGTTGGCGGGCAGCGCCCTACCCCCCCGCCGAATGGCCTCGGCCACGTTCACCTGCGCTTCGGCGTGGGCCAGGTTGGCCCGCACGCGCAGGGCGGCCCCCACATCCCAATTATTGATGTCCTGCAGCTGGCTGAGGCGCTGGTTGAAGGCCTCGGTGCCCGGTTGCGGGCGGCCGGCGTCGGTGGCCACGCGGGCCGTGCGCAGGGCATCGGCCACGCCCGCGCCGCCTTTAGTGGCGGCGTTCCAGGCGGTAGTGTAGTCGCTATACCACTGGGTATCGGGCTTATAGCTACGGTCGATGTTCTCGCCCATCGAGCGCAGGTTGTAGCTTTTGCCCGTGTTTTCCTGCGTGAGATAAGCGCGGGCCTGCACCACCGGCGACGTAAACGTGAGGGCGTGCTGCTGCAACAGATAATCCTGCAGCCGGAAGCGGTTCGAGCGCTGATACACGTTGTCGAAGCTCGCCACGCGGTAGGTGTAGGCCAGCTCCACGCCCGGCCGGAAGCGGTAGTGCAGCGCCGCGTCGGCCTTGAGCGTCCGCACGTTGTAGTCCACCAGGTCGCGCTCGTCGTAGCCGGTGCGGGCCACCGAGTAGCTTTTGCCCCCCAGCGTAATATTCTTGCGGTCCGACGACTCGTTGCCGTAGCGGCTCACCTGGTCCTGGGCCGGGTTGTCGGCCCCAAACAGGCCAGTCGTGGCGTTGCCGTTGGGGTTGATGTCGGTCTGGTCGTTAGCTATCCAATCGTAGGCGCGCAGGTACGTGCCGTTGATTTTGAACGCCAGCTTTTCCGGCACCAGCACTTTCGCGTAGCGCACGCTGGTTTCCGAATAGGTATGCACCGGCGAGCCGTCCTCGCCAAACGTCTTCACGCTGGGGTCGTTGACGTGGTTGATGCCCGTTTGCTGGCGCAGGCTCAGGCCCTCCGAATTGAAGGGGTTTTTGGTCGTGAAATTGGCCAGGCCGTTGATGGCGTTCAGGCCGTAGAGCGCGGCCGCGGTGCCGGGCACCAGCTCCACGTTCTGAATATCGAGGTCGCTCGGCCCCAGCACGTTGCCAATGGGCCCGCCGATGTGCGGGGCCTGGTTGTCCACGCCATCCACGAGCTGCGCGAAGCGCACGTTGGTCGTATTGGTGAAGCCCCGCGCGTTTAGCACCTTAAAGCCGATGCTGGGTGTAATCACCTGCACGCCCTTCAGGTTCTCAATCGCGTCGAAAAACGACGGGGCCGGCGACAGCCGAATGGCGCGGGCGTTAAGCTTCTCCACCGTCACCGGCGACCGCAAAAAACTCTCCTCCACCCGCGAGGCCGACACCACTACCTCGTTCAGGTCGGTGCGCAGCGTATCGGCGGGGGTAGGGCGGCGGGGCGGCTTAGTGGTTTGGGCGGCCAGCGGCTGGGCCAGCGCCAGCGCCGACGCCCACGCCAGGCATCTTAATTTAGAATTTGGAATGAGGAATGAGGAATTAATAGAGGGAAAATAATTCTTCATTATCAGCTATTTACAAAAAATCATTAATTAAAAACGCAGAATTGACTGGTCAGCGAGAATTCTCCATTCCTCATTCTTAATTCCCCATTACTTTCACCACCTTCAGGCTCGTGAGCTGGCGCACCCAGCGGGCGGGCTTTTTCTCCAGCGGCACGATGAGCTGGTAGGGGCCGTCGTGGGGGGGTAGGGGTTGGCCATCGCGGCTGCTGGCCAGCAGAATGGTCTGGGGCGAGAAATCGGCGTCGATTTCGGGCAGCGCGAATACGGCCTGGTAGCCATCGGCGGCGGTGGCGAGCACGGCCTCGGCCAGCACGGGGCCGTGGATGGCCTTGCCGGCCGGCGCGCCGGCCAGGTGCAGCACATCGGCCAGGGCCACGCCGCGGTACACGTGCTGTTTGCCGTCTTTATCGGTAGTGGTCTGCTCGCGGGGGGGTAGGGCGGCCAGGTCGGCGGCGGTGAGGGTGCGGGGCGTGGCCACGAGCCCGTCGAGGCGCAGGGTGGCAGGTGGTACCGCCTGCCCATAAGCCACTGACGAGGTGAGGCTTATGCCGGTAATCACCCCAAGCACGGCAAGTAGGTGCCGGCGGCCGGCAAGGAGAAGTAGCATTCGCGGAATAGCAAAAAGCGTTATGTTTGGGCGAATATAACGCCGGGCACGACCAAATGTTTAGCTGGTTTTCCTACCCCCTGTTTAACTCCTATTTATATAGTCGAGCAGTCTCATCGGCCAGGAACTGTGCGAACCGCGCTTGCATGGCCTGAAACTCGGCTACGGCGGCCGCGCCGGCTTCGGTGAGGGTAGCGCCACCGCCGTGCGCGCCGCCCGCGTGGGCGCCCACCAGCGGCTGCCGGGCCTGGGCATTCATGGAACTCACTAAATCCCAGGCTTTTTTGTACGACATGCCCATTTCCTTAGCCGCCTTCGAGATGGAACCGGTGGCCTGGATGCGCTCTAGGAGTTCGAGCCGGCCAATGCCCAGGAAACGGTCGGCGGGGCCTTCTATCCAGAGGCGGCCATTGGCGCGGAAGGCTTGGTTTTCGGCAAAAAGCTCGTGCATGACAAACGGAAAAACCAGCGCCACGTACTAGAGCAGTTTTCAGGTTGGTGTACCGCTGAACCGGGGCGGGCTGCCGGCTTTTTGGCCGGCTGTCCGCTCGTTGGTCGCGCCGCTTGTTCTCGCGGCGAGCGGACAGCCGGCCAAAAAGCCGGCAGCCCGCGGGTACCCTAATCTGGAAACCGCTCTAGGGCGCTGGTTCTCAAAAGTAGGGCACGCGCAAAAAAGCAGGTCCCTACCCCCCTGCGGGCGAGTAAGCACGGCCTTAACTTTTGCGGCGGCGCATGCTTTAGCAATGCAGCCTACGCGCCAACAAGTATCTTCTTTCGATTGAGTAAAATATGGATTACGACGTTCTCATAATTGGGGCGGGCAACGCCGGCCTGAGCGCAGCCCTGACCCTGGGGCGCTGTCGCCGCCGCGTGCTGCTGGCCGACGGGGGCGCGCCACGCAACGCGCCTTCGGGCGCCGTGCACGGCTTCCTGACCCGCGACGGCGTGCGCCCGGCCAAGCTGCTGGAGCTGGGCCGGGCTCAGCTTGCCCCCTACCCCACCGTCGTCATCCAAGAGCTGAAAATCAGCGAATTAAAAAAGCTGACGAACGGCTTTCGGGCCACCGGCACTACCAGCCAGGGGCACGCCTGGTCGGGCACGGCCAGCCGTGTGCTACTGGCCACGGGTGTCGATGACGTGCTGCCGCCCCTACCCGGCTTTCGCGAGCTGTGGGGCACGGGGGTATTGCACTGTCCCTATTGCCACGGCTACGAGGTGCGCGACCAACCGCTGGCCGTGTTTGGCCGGGGCAAAGCCGCCGTGGGCCTGGCGCTGCTGCTCACCAACTGGAGCAACGATATCGTGGTAGTAACCGATGGCCCCGGCCACCTCACCGCCTACGGCCGGCAGCGGCTGCGCCAGCACCACATTGGCCTGCGCCAGGAGCCGGTGGCGGGCCTGGTGGGCGGCCCCGATGGCCTGCTGCGCTGCGTCGAATTTACCGATGGCACTTACCTGGAGCGCAAAGCCCTGTTTCTGCACGCGCCGCAGGAGCAGCGCAGCTCGCTGGCCGCCGACCTGGGCGCCAGGCTCAACGGCAAAGGCGCCGTGTGGGTCGATAAAAATTCGCAAACCAGCATTCCGGGCCTCTACGCGGCCGGCGACACGACTCCCGGCCAGCAGCAGGCGCTGATTGCCGCCGCTGAAGGCAATAAAGCCGCCATCTGCCTCAACGAAGCGCTCACCAAAGAGCAGGTAAGCAGCAATGTAGGGTAAGCTTTAGCTTGCCATTGACGAGCAAGCCGAACGCGGCGGGGCACCCAAGACTAGAAACGGCAAGCTGAAGCTTGCCCTACGCTTCTACTCAGCCAGGCGTGGGCGGTAGCCTCATCGGTGAAGGTGGCGATTTCGCAGTCGGTATCGGTGGCCGACACGATGGCCGTTACGGGGTGCTGGGCCCGCAGCGGCGAGATGAGAAAGGCCAGGCGCACGGCCTCGGGATAGCGGCCGCGGAGCATGGGCGCGAATATGCTCCCGAACCACGCGTTGACGGTGGGCTCGGTCAGGTCTTCGCGGCGGCGCAGGTCGAGCAGCCACCGGCCGCAGCCGGCGGCATCGGCGGCGGCCAGCACGGCCTCGTAGCCGGCTTGCAGCTCAGCGGGCGTGACGGCCCGCTGCCAGCGCGCGATAACGGCGGGCAGGTCGGGGCGGTGCAGCAGGTCGAGGCCGACGGAGGTCATGGGCGCGATAAGCTCGACAAAACGGGCTTGTACGCAAGATAGGCTGCTTTTCCTTACCCCCCAAGCCTACCTTTGCCCGCCTTGGCGGTTATTATTCTCTAGCGTCATGTAGTTGCCCATGCCTCCTAGTGTGTCTCCCGCTACCAAACACGACCCCTACGCGGCCCTGCGCGTCCCCGATTTTCGGCGCTACGTCACGGCCCGCGCTTTATTCTCGGTAGCCACCCAAATTCAGGGGGTAGTAGTCAGCTGGCAGATTTTTAAGCTCACGAATGACCCGCTGGCGCTGGGCCTCATCGGGCTGGCCGAGGCCATTCCGAGCATCACCGTCTCGCTCTACGCCGGGCACGTGGCCGACTCGGTGCGCCGCAAAAGCATCGTGGTGCCGGCCGTGGTGGTGCTGTTCCTGTGCGCCGTGACGCTGTGGTGGCTGGCGCATCCGTTGCGGCAGGCGCTGCTGGCGCAGGGCCGCGTGCACCTCGACGCCGTGAACGCTACCATCGTGTGGCCGCTGTACCTGGTTATTTTCGTGAGCGGCATCGCGCGGGGCTTCCTGGGGCCGGCGCTGTTTTCCTTCATGCCGCAGCTATTGCCCGAGCGCGGCCTGCTGCCCAATGCCGTCACGTGGAGCTCTACCACCTGGCAGGCCTCGGCGGTGGTAGGGCCGGCCATCGGCGGCTTACTGCTGCACCGCAGCATTGAATTCGCCTACGGCGTCGATACCGTGCTCGAAGGACTGGCGCTGTTCTTTTTCATCAGCATTGCCGGCCGCGAGCTGCCCCCCATCGAAGGCGAACGCCTAAGCCTGGGCGAGAGTATTCTGAGTGGCGTGAAATTTATTTTCAGCAACCAGCTGGTCCTGGCCGCCTTGTCGCTCGATATGTTCGCGGTGCTCTTTGGGGGCGCCGTGGCGCTGCTGCCTTTTTTCGCGGCCAATATTCTGCACGGCGGCCCCGATGCCTTCGGCTACCTGCGCGCCGCGCCCGCCGTGGGCTCAGTGCTGATGGCCGTGTGGCTCACGTTTTCGCCCCTCAAAAAAGGCGCGGGCCGCAAGCTGCTGTGGGCCGTGGCCGGCTTCGGCGTGGCTACCATCGCCTTCGCGCTCTCGACCAACCTCTACCTCTCGCTGTTCCTGCTCTTTCTGACCGGCGTGTTCGATTCGGTGTCCGTTATCGTGCGCTCGACGCTGGTGCACACCCACACGCCCGAGTACATGAAGGGTAGGGTGTCGGCGGTGAACAACATTTTCATCGGCTCCAGCAACGAAATCGGCAGCTTCGAAAGCGGTGCCACGGCCAAGCTCATGGGCACCGTGCCAAGCGTAGTCTTCGGCGGAATAATGACGCTGGTGGTAGTAGGCTTCACGGCCTGGCGCGCCGACCAGCTGCGCAACCTGCAAGCAGGCGCCGAGAAGTAGGGTGCGGGGCTTGCCCCCGCCCGGCGTTGCACGCAACCGGCGCGAATCGTTCAACGCCGGGCGGGAGCAAGCCCCGCACCCTACCCCATCACCGCCACCCGGCTGCTTTTGCGCCGGGGCTTGCGGGTACGGTTCAGCCACATGAGCACGCCCGTCACCGGAAACGTGAGGCTGCACAGCGTCACTACCAAGGCCAGGATTTTGGTCCGGATGCCGCCGATTTCGCCGGTGTGCAACGGCTTGGCCAGGCGGCGCAGCTGCGCGCCCGCCGTTTGCCGGCTGTACAAGTGCTGGCCCAGCACCGCGCCCGTAGCGCGGTCCACGAACAGCGTATCGAGGCCCATACTCCGCAGGGGCAAGGTGCTGGGCGCGCTCACCGCCACCGCCGCCAGCGGGCCCTGGGGCGCGCCAATGCGCCAGAATTCGGCCGTGGGGTACGTAGCCTGCCCGGTGCGCAGGGCCGCGTCGTAGGCTATAGTTCGTCCGCCTTCGGCCGCCGAATGGGGGGTAGGGAGCCCCACCGTCAGCCGCGAGTTCGTAAGCCAGAAAAGGCTTTCGGTAGCCCAACGGTACGACATGATGACGCCCGTAAGCGCCAGCCCGAACAGGAAGAGCGAGCAATAAAAGCCCAGCACGATGTGCAGGTCGTGGGTAATGCGCTTGCCGCTGGCGCCCCACTTGATGCGCAGGCGGCCCGTGAGCATGGCGCGCGTCTTAGGCCACCACAGTACGATGCCCGTCGCCGTAATGACGAGGATAAACAGGGCCGAAAGCCCCGTCAGCGTCTTACCCACCTCGCCGGCCAGCAGGCGGCGGTGCAGGTCCTCAGCCACCTTGAATACGGGCAGCTGCTTTTCCGTTTGCAGGCCCACTAGCTGGGCAGTATAAGGATTCATAAAGGCTGTGCTGCCGCGCTCGGGCCGGTCCTTTTGCGGGCCTTTGCCACGCTCGCCGGGGCCGTCCTGGCCGCGCTGCTGTGGCTCCCTACCCCCTATTTCGCCGCGGGGCGGGCCATCGGGGCGGGCCTTGCCGTCGCGGTAGCTCAGCTCCACGGTGCGCGCTGGGTCAGCGTACACTTTGAAGCCGAGCACCTTTGCTTTGGGGTTGGCTTGCTGAAACTGGCTGGCCAGCTGGGCCAGCGCCAGCCGGGGCTGGCCGGCCGGCACCGCCACACCGTAGCGCGCCGGGTAGAGCGCGTGGGTAATCTCTTCTTCAAAAACCAGCACCGTGCCCGTGAGGCACTGCACGAAGAAAACCAAGCCCGCCGCCAGGGCCAGGTACAGGTGAATGCGGCGAAAGAACATTTTCATGTGAGCCAGGTCGAAATGGATAAGGTCGCAATTTAGAACTATTTTAAATAACGACCGCGACTATAATCGGCAACCGCCTACTCACAGCGCACGTAGGGCCGCAATTTCACGAAGTCTTCCTCCTTCAGAATCTTGATTTGCCGCAGGTCATCGGGCATTTTGAAGGGCCCGTGCTGCTTGCGAAAGGCCACGATGAGCCGGGCCAACGGCTTGCGTACCAGCGGGTGCGGCCACAGCTCATCAAACGTGGCCGAGTTGACGAGCACCGGCCGGGGCGCGAAGCTGGCCGCTACGAAGGTGTATTTGCGCAGGCTATCCACGAGGTCGGGCGCATCGCGCAGCATGAAAAAGTCGGTGAGTTGCGCCTCGTTCACGTAGCCGCCCAGCTCGGCGCGGTACTTCACCAGCCCCTTGGCGCGGCCCCGGCCAATGCCTTTTATCTGCATCAGTTGGGTGGTGTCGGCCAGGTTGAGGTCGAAGGGCTGCAAATGCGCCGGCTTGCGGGCGGCTTTCTCAAAGGCCCTACCCCCCTCGCCCGCGCCGAAGCGGCCACCCACCGCGTAGCCCGCGCTACCGCGCCCCGGCAGCGCCTCGGGCAGCCGCATAAACGGCGCCAGCCGCTGATACACCGAGTCGGGCAGGCCATAAATACGCTGCACCTGGCTTTTGGCCCGAAAGCCACCGGCCTTCTGCCCGTAGTTGACGATGCGGCCAGCCACGAAGTGCGGCACGCCGCGCGCCTCCCAGCCCTCGGCCGTAAGAGCATTGGGGTCAAAGGGCGCCAGGCGCACCCGCGGCACCGCAGGGTAGCGGCTGCCGCCGGCGCGCGACCGCGCCGGGTAGCGCCCGGCAAAGGCGCGGGCACTGGTGGCCCGGCCCGAGTCGAGGCGGGTGCTGAGGTCCTGCCCCCAGGCGTCGAGCTGGCGCTGGTCGGCGGCGGGCAGGTAAACGGGGTCAGCGGGGCGCAGCAGCAGGGGCAGCCCGGCAATGGCCAGCGCCGCTACCAGCAGCAGCACGAACCCGCTGGTTTCGGCCCGCGAAAAGCCGAAGTAGCGCCGCAGCCAGCGCCAGGCGGGCCAGCGGCTTCCGGGCGGGCGCTGAGGGCGAGGTAGCGGAGCGGGCATATACGAAGGACGATGCGAGATAATGAGCGGTTAAAAATAGGGTCACTCACCGCTACTTTCGCGCATCGTCCCACTTGGCATTTTGTCCACCTCCCATTTGCATTGCATGAGCCAGCAAGTCAATCACGCCATTTTTTACGTCGAGTTTCCGGCCGCCGACCTACCAGCCACTAAGCACTTCTATAACCAGGTTTTTGGCTGGTCGTTTCAAGACTATGGCCCCGAATACGTGGCCTTCGAAGATGGGCAGTTATCGGGTGGCTTTTACCAGAGGCAGGCGTGCAGGCACGCCTGCCTCTGGTAGTGCTTTGGGCGGACAAACTGGAAGCTACTCAAGCGGCCGTAGAGGCAGCCGGAGGGCTTATCAGCGCTCCCATTTTTACTTTTCCCGGTGGGCGGCGCTTTCACTTCACCGACCCCAACGGCAACGAATCAGCCGTTTGCACCGGCCACTAGCAGTTAAGCCGGCGCCGCTACCGATTGGTAGAGCTTGGTGAGCTGGGCGGCGGCGTAGTCCACTTCTTCCTCCGTATTGAGCTTGCTCATGGAGAAGCGCACGGTGGGCCGGTTGGGGTCGGCGCCCAGGGCTTCGAGCACGTGTGAGCCGAGCTGCGCGCCGCTGGTGCAGGCCGAGCCGCCCGAAGCCGCTACCTTGTTGATATCCAGGCTAAAAAGCAGCATCTCGCTGATGCTGGAGGGGGGTAGGCTCACGCTGAGCACCGTGTAGAGGCTCTGGTCGGCTTCGGCCGAAAGGCCGTTAAACCGCACGTCGGCAATGCCAGCCCGCAGCTGGCCAATAAACCGGTCCTTCAGCGCCTGCACGTGCCGCTGGTGCTCCGCCATGTTGTGGCAGGCAATTTCAAAAGCTTTGGCCAGGCCCACGATGCCGTACACGTTCTCGGTGCCCGAGCGCACGTTGCGCTCCTGCGCGCCGCCGTGGATGAGCGGCGCCACCTCCACGCCGCCGCGCCGGTACAGAAACCCTACCCCCTTCGGCCCGTGAAACTTGTGCGCCGAGCCCACCAGAAAGTGGTTTTGCAGCTGCTGCACGTCGTGGGGGTAGTGGCCCATCGTCTGCACCGTATCGGTGTGGAAAATGGCGTCGTGCCGGGCGCAGATTTCGCCGATAACTTTGATATCGTTGAGGTTACCCAGCTCGTTGTTGCCGTGCATCAGGCTCACGAACGTGCGCGGGTGCGTGGCCAGCAGCTCGTCGAGGTGCGCCAGCTCGAGGCGGCCCTGAGCGTCGTGGCGCAGGTAGCTCAGCTCCGTTTCGCCACTTTTGGCCAGGGCTTGCAGCGGGTGCAGCACGGCGTGGTGCTCCAGCGGCGACGTGATGGCGTGCTTCAGCCCCAGCGTGCGCACGCTCCCAAAAATGGCGTAGTTATCAGCCTCCGTGCCGCCCGAGGTGAAGGTGATTTCACTCGGCGCGGCATTCACCAGCTGCGCCACCGTTTTGCGCGCCTGCTCGATGGCCGCCCGCACCTGCCGGCCCGGCCCGTGCAGCGAGCTGGGGTTGCCATAGTGCCGCGCCAGGTAGGGCAGCATGGCGTCCAGCACGGCGGGGTCGAGGGGGGTAGTAGCGGCGTTGTCGAAGTAAGCGTGCATAGTGTAGGGTAAGCTCTAGCTGGCACCGCAGGGCCGTCAGTAGCAAACGTTAAGCGCGTAGTACGGCAAGCTAAAGCCTGCCCTACCCGCTATTTAGCCAAAATAATCTCCTTAATATCAGCAATAATTTTCTGAGCCAGATGCTCAGCCGTGGCGTTCGAGTCCGACTCGGCATAGATGCGGATAATGGGCTCAGTGTTGGACTTACGCAGGTGCACCCACTCCTTGTCAAACTCGATTTTGACGCCATCGATAGTATTCACCGGCTGCTTGGCGTAGCGCTGCTCCATCTGCGCCAGCACGTAGTCAGTGTCAATTTCGGGCGTCAGCTCAATCTTGTTCTTCGAGATGAAATAGCTGGGGTAGGAGTTGCGCAAGCGGCTCATCGTGAGGCCCGACTTAGCTAGGTGCGTCAAAAACAGCGCGATACCAACCAGCGCATCGCGGCCATAGTGCAGCTCGGGGAAGATGATGCCCCCGTTGCCCTCACCGCCGATGATGGCCTGGGTTTCCTTCATCCTGGTTACCACGTTCACCTCGCCCACCGCGGCGGCGGTGTAGGTGCCGCCGTGCTTCTCGGTCACGTCGCGCAGGGCGCGGGTGCTGCTGAGGTTGCTCACGGTGTTGCCGCCGCCGTGGTAGCCCAGCACGTAGTCGGCCACGGCCACCAGCGTGTATTCTTCGCCAAACATCTCGCCGTTTTCGCTCACCAGGGCCAGGCGGTCCACGTCGGGGTCCACCACGATGCCGAGGTCGAAGCCACCTTTTTCGAGCACCTTGGCAATGTCGCGCAGGTGCTCGGGCAGCGGCTCGGGGTTGTGGGCAAAGTCGCCGGTGGGCTCGCAATGAATTTTCTCGATGGTTTCAACGCCCAGCGCGGCCAGCAGCTGCGGCACGGCAATGCCCCCGCTGCTATTCACGGCATCGACTACTACCCGAAAATTCTTGGCCTTGATGGCGGCCGCATCAACCAGCGGCGAAGCCAGAATGGCGGCAATGTGCTCGGCCAGAAAGGTATCGTCGGTGGTATACTGGCCCAGCTTGGTCACGGGCGCATACTCAATGCTGTCGCCTTCGGCCAGCGCCAGCACCTGCTCGCCCGCGGCGGCCGACAAAAACTCGCCGTGCGCATCGAGCAGCTTCAGCGCGTTCCACTGCTTGGGGTTGTGCGAGGCCGTGAGGATAATGCCGCCGGCGGCCTGCCTGGCGGGCACGGCCAGCTCCACGGTAGGCGTCGTGCTCAGGCCCAGGTCGAGCACATCGAAGCCCAGCCCTTGCAGGGTAGCGGCCACGAGGCGGCTCACCATTTCGCCCGAGAGGCGGGCGTCGCGGCCAATTACAATGAGCTTGCTGCCCGACTGCTGCGTGGCGGCCCAGGTACCATAGGCAGCCGTATATTTCACCACGTCGAGAGGCGTTAGCCCCTGTCCGGCCGGGCCACCGATAGTGCCCCGAATGCCGGAAATAGATTTTATGAGCGTCACAGGTTGTTTTTTTAGCTTTGCAAAAGTAGGTGGTTTCTCCGGTTGCGTGCCCGTTATCTACACGCTTGCCCCCCGGCTAGCCGGCCTGGCCGGGCTATGAGTATCGGCCGGTTGCTCACCTAAACCAGCGCGCTACCCCTTTCAAACGACTACTTGTCGCCTTATGCTACCGCTTATTTTTTATGGAAAATCCATTGCTTGCCCCTACCCGCCGCCCCGCTCAGCTCGCCGCCTTCGGCCGTCTGCTAGACGTGCTTGACCGCCTGCGTCAGGAATGCCCCTGGGATAAAAAGCAGACGCTCGAAAGCCTGCGCCACCTCACCATCGAGGAAACCTACGAAATCAGCGACGCCATTCTGCGTCATGACTTGCCCGACCTCAAGAAGGAGCTGGGCGATGTGATGCTGCACCTCGTGTTCTACGCCCGCATCGCCGCCGAGCAAGGCGCCTTCGATATTGCCGACGCGCTCAACGCACAGTGCGAAAAGCTCATCTACCGTCACCCGCACATCTACGGCGACGTGCGCGCCGACGACGAGGCCGCCGTGAAGCGCAACTGGGAACAGCTCAAGCTCAAGGAAAAGGGTAATACGGGCGGCGTGCTCGGCGGCGTGCCCACTTCCCTACCCGCCCTGGTCAAGGCCATGCGCGTTCAGGAGAAAGCGCGGGGCGCGGGCTTCGATTGGGAAGACCCGGCCCAGGTGTGGCTCAAGGTGCAGGAAGAGCTGGCCGAGTTTGGGGCCGAATATGGCCACGGCCAGCCGCCCGCCGACGAGGCTCAGGCGGCCCGCGCCACCCAGGAGTTTGGTGACCTATTATTTTCGCTAGTCAATTTTGCCCGCTTCGCCGGTATCAATCCGGAAGAAGCCTTGGAGCGAACTAATCGAAAATTTATCCGCCGCTTTCAGTATCTGGAAGCGGCCGCTCTCCAGGCCGGCCAGGCTCTCCCCGACCTCACGCTGGCCCAGATGGATAGGTACTGGAATGAGGCTAAACAAAGCGAAATTGCGCATACCTAATCCCTTGATTATCGGCAACTGATTGTAAAAGTCCTATCCCCTACCCCCCTCCTTAGTCCAAAGCTAAGCCAACCCTCGCCCCCCTGCTTACGTTTGCCCTTCATCCGCAATTCAGGTGGGTTTTTAGCCCCGAAAAGTAGCCTGCGGTCACTGTGATGAGTGGGAGCTCACTCAAAAAAAATTCTATTAAGTCTGGATTTTACTGGCTTCGGCGTAGATTCGGCCCCGAAACCTCTGCTTGCGGGGGTGGCGCCCAGTAACACACACTAGCTCGCCGCTTCTCATTACTTTCTTTTTTACCCTTCAACCAACCCCCCACCTCCTACACTTACTGGACTCATGGAACAGAAAAATGCTGTAAACCCGGGCGCTCGGCCCGCTGCGCCGGCCGCTCCTAAGGCCGCACCCGCCAAGAGCAGCGGTGGCGCCTCGCTGTTTTCGGTCATCGTTATCATCCTTGCCTTCATTGCTAGTATCGTAATCTTCGTATTCGTGCTCGGCGATGGCAGTCACTACGTAGGTGGCAATCCCGAGAACAACGCGAAACCCGGCGACTATCTGGGCATTGTGCACAAGGGTGGGGTTATCGTACCGGTACTGATAACCATGCTGCTCTGCGTTATCACCTTCTCCATTGAGCGCGCGCTGACCATCGCCAGAGCCAAAGGCAGCAAGAGCATCGAAGAATTTGTACGCGGCGTACGCCAGAAGTTGAATTCCAATGACATCAACGGTGCCATCGCCATCTGCGACCAGCAGAAAGGCTCGGTAGCTAACGTAGTTCGCGCCGGCCTGAAGAAGTATCAGGAAATGGGCCGCGAAACCACGATGAACACCGACCAGCGCGTACTGGCCATCCAGAAGGAAATCGAGGAGAGCACCGCCCTGGAGCTGCCCATGCTCGAAAAGAACCTGGTTATCATCTCCACGCTGGCTTCTATTGCCACGCTGGTAGGTCTGCTCGGTACGGTATTCGGTATGATTAAAGCGTTCTCGGCACTGGCCCAGGCCGGTAACCCCGACGCGACGGCCCTGGCATCGGGTATCTCGGAAGCGCTTATCAACACGGCACTTGGTATCGGCACGTCGGCCCTGGCCATCGTAGCCTACAACTTCTTCACCAGCAAGATTGACGAGCTGACCTACAGCATCGACGAGGCTGGCTTCAGCATCATCCAAACCTTTGCTGCTCAGCACAGCAACAAAGGCCAGGAGTCGTAAGCTACTGGCACGAAAAAAGGGGCGGAGGCGTTTTGCCGTCCCCACCCCTTTTTTTTCCCGAAATCGTGTGCAATTAGGGTGCAGCCGGCATCGGTACCAGTGAGTGGCTCTTGTCAGATATTAAAACCTGCAACCCGCTGATGGTACTACCTTCTCCCTCTAGTACATGGCTCCGCCCAGTCATTTTAACCTCTTCCGACAATGCCTAAAGTAAAACCGCACCGCACCTCGCCGTCGCTCGACATGACGCCGATGGTTGACCTAGCGTTTCTGCTGGTAACATTCTTTATGTTGACCACGCAGTTCCGCCCCGATGAAGCGGTGGTAGTTGACCCGCCGTCTTCAACATCCGACCTACATGCTCCCGATAGTGACATTCTCACGCTAACAGTTGATGACAAAAAGCGCGTCTTCTTCGGCTACGATAAAGCGCCTATCAAGGAAGCTGCTCTTAAGGCAGTGGCCGCCAAATATGGCGTCACCTTCACCCCAACTCAGATAAAGCAGTTTTCGCTGATGCCGAACTTTGGGGTCCCGATTGGGCAGCTCGGCAGCTACCTCGACAAGGACACGGAGCAGCGTAAAGCGTTAAACCCGACGCTACCCGGTGTCCCTTATGATTCGCTCAACAACCAGATGATTGACTGGGTGATGGAAGCCCGCAAGGCCAATGCCGCGCTGTTTCATAAGCCTACCTACCTGGTAATCAAAGGCGATGGCAATGCTGATGTGAAAACCGTGCAAACGGTTATCAAAGACCTCCAGGAGAAGGATATTAACCGCTTCAACCTGCAGACCAGTCTGGAGATGAAGCCTACTTTCATCCAATAACCGTCTGAAATCATGGCCGAAATACAACAAAAAGGCGGAGACTCCGGCAAGGGAGGCAAGAAACGGGCAAAGAAAATGTCGACCAAAATCGACATGACGCCAATGGTTGACCTTGCCTTCCTGCTCCTGACCTTCTTCATGCTCACAACTACCTTCGCCAAGCCCAACGTGATGCAGCTCACGATGCCGGTGAAGGACAAGACCCTCAAGGACGACGAGCAAACCAAAATCAAGGCGTCGCAGGCTGTTACTATCATCCTGGCGCCTGATAACAAGGTTTTCTACTACTTCGGGTTGAACGAGCCCAATGATAAGAGCGTGGCTGTACCTGAGATTAAGGTAACTGACTTCTCAGCCAATGGTATCCGCCAGGTACTATTGGCCCGCCAGAAGCAGCAGCCCGAGCCGATTATTCTGATTGAGCCCTATTCCTACGAGGGAAAAGATGCCAAGTACAAGAATATGGTAGACATTCTGGATGAGATGAACATCACCAATCAAAAGAAGTACGCGTTGATTGACATCTCGAAGAAAGACATTGACCTCATTAAAAAACAGAAACTGCTATGATGGACAATGCGCAGCTGGCTAATGCCAGCTTGAACGACATCGTATTTGAGGGGCGTAACAAGGAGTACGGTGCTTTCCAGCTCCGCCGTGTTTATGGGCGCAACGTTTCGCGGGCGCTCATCATTGGTACGGCGTTACTAGCACTTCTGGTATTCATTCCAGCCATCGCGAAGTACCTGGAAGACCGCAAGCCCAAGGAAGTGCTTAATCTGAAGGAGAACGTGCTCATGGATGCGCCTCCTTTGGATAATGCCGCTCCGCCACCCCCGCCGCCGCCGCCGCCCCAGGCGCCGCCACCCCCGCCGCCCAAGCTGACGACCGTGAAGTTTACCCCTCCGGTTGTGAAGAAGGACGAAGAGGTAAAGAAGGAAGAAGTTCCGGACCAGGATGAGCTGAAGGACAAGCAGGTAGCTACCGTGACCGTAAAAGGTAACACGGACGCCCCCGACCTCAGCGCCCTGAGCGGCGAAGGCAACAAGGTGGTAGATGAGGTTGTCGAAACCAAAGTTTATACCTACGTGGAACAGATGCCCGCCCTACCCGGTGGTGGCGGCATGGGTGCCATCGTAGCGGCCATCCAGAAAAACTTCCGCTACCCCGCGGTTGACCTGCGCAACCAGGTAGAAGGCCGGGTTTTCGCCAGCTTTACGGTAGATGAAAACGGCGACGTTTCGGACGTGAAGATTGTGAAAGGCCTGACTGGTACGGTTGACGCTGAAACTATCCGCTCCATCAAAGCGCTGCCGAAGTTTATCCCAGGTAAGCAGAATGGCCGGGCGGTAAAAGTATCGTTTACGGTACCGGTAACGCTGAAAATCCAGTAGCCTGAAATTGCTGCAACAAAAAGGCCCTGACTGCGATGCGGTCAGGGCCTTTTTGCGTTCGCGATAAAATTTATTGCTACATAAATGCGTATCGGCGATGTGGAAAAAAGAGCGGGGTAGCATCAGTCTGGTAGCTGGTTGCCACCAGTGTTATCTCTCACTTTTTCTTTTTGCCGACTATGCCACTTCTGCCCGCATTTTTGCTCGACAGCCTCGATGAGGTTGTATTTGAAGGCCGTAACCAGGCCTACGGCGCCTACCAGCTGCGCCACGACTACCAGCGCAACCTGGCTTCGGCTGGGGGAATCACGCTGCTGCTGTTTGTCTTTTTGCTGCTAAGCTGGGCGACCTGGCGGCAATTAGTACCTATTACCACGCCTATCGTTTCACTCACCCACACGGTAGAGCCAATACTTCCACCAGCATCCGTTGTAATAGAGCACCCACAGGTGGCCGAGCCGGAGCCGTCCCACGCCCGGTCTGTTGCCACGCATCCCGCGCCGACTACTTCCAATGAAGTAATTAAAGACGACATACCCCAACCCCTCCCTACCCCCCTGCCGCTGACCCAAGTCATAGATGGGCCGATAGGGCCGGCCACGCCGAATGCGAGCAGTGCGCTTACATCTGCCAATGAAGTTGGCGGCCGAGCAGGGGGTAGCGAAACGGGCACGGTTGCCCCTGCCACGTCCAGTGAGCTCTTTATAGCCGTTGAGAAAATGCCGGAGTTCGCGGGTGGGCAGGAGGCGCTGCTACGCTACCTGCGCAGCCACCTGCGCTACCCTGGCGCGGCGTTGGCCGAAGGAATTGGGGGACGCGTGTTTTTGAGCTTTGTGGTGCAGGCCGATGGCTCTATCTCCGATGTGACGGTGCTCAAGGGCTTGGGCTACGGCCTCGACGAGGAAGCGCAACGCGTAGTACGCCAGATGCCTAACTGGACGCCGGGCTACCAGAGCAAGCACGCCGTAGCAGTGCGCTTTACGCTGCCCATTACGTTTCAATATCAGTAAAGTAAGGGCGGATAGTAGGAAACTGAGATTTTGTGCCCTTTTTTGCAGGCTAATTGCTAGCCCGCTCTGCTCATCGAACAAATCAGGTATTTGTGCGGGTTAGGGTACAGTATCACGCCTGCTATCCTATGCCTATCCCCACCACCGAAGAGCGCCTTGGTTCCCCCCAACGCATAGTGCGCTACTTTACCCTGATTATGTCGTTGGTTTATGCCGCGTTGGGCATTTGGCTGTGGGTCACCGCCAGGCACCAGTCGGCCGCTGGCGCCTTGTTGCCCCTGGGTCCTAAAACCCGCATGGTACTCGGCACCGTATTTATCCTCTACGGCATCATTCGCTTCGTGCGGACCATCCGCAGTCAATTTCGCAAACCCACGCGCAATGAGTTCAGCTAATCTGTTTTCGTGGCCGGGCCGCACGGTGCTGGCGGCGCTGCTCGTGGCCTCGTGCCTGCTCCCGAGCTGCCACCCCGACCGGGGCGCCGGCACCAGTGAGGATTTTACCGACACGCCCACGAGCGGCCACGTGAGCATCAGCGTGGATGAAACGTTTGCGCCGGTACTAGAATCGCAGGTAGATACGTTTCAGAAGCTGTACGTCGATGCGCACCTGAAAGTGAGCTACCAGCCGGAAGACAACGTTTTTCTGGACCTGCTCAACGATAAGGTAAAGGCCATCGTCGTTTCCCGAAACCTGAATGCCGATGAAAAAAAGGAGCTGGATAAGCAGACTATGCTGCCGCGCACTATAAAAGTGGGTATCGACGGCCTGGCCATTATCCTGCATCCGTCTAATCCCGATTCGTTACTAACCCTTACGCAGCTGCGCGGCATTTTTGGCGGCCAGACCACGCGGTGGGGCCAGGTGAGTGGTCAGAAGAAGCTCGGTGCCATTAACGTGGTATTCGACGCGAACCGCAGTAGTACCAGCCGCTTCGTGCGCGATACGCTGCTGCACGGCGGCGCGCTCAGCCCCAAGGCCTTCGCGGCGCGGTCCAATCCCAAGCTGCTCGACTACGTGGCTACCCACCCCGATGCCATCGGTATCATCGGGGTAAACTGGATTTCGGATTTTGATGACCCCAACGTGCGCGGCTTTCTGAAGCGGGTACGGGTAGCCAGCATCACGGCGCGGCCCAACCCGAAGAAGGACGATTACATTCAGCCCTACCAGGTGTACCTGGCCCCTAAGTCGCCGGAGCTGCTGCGGGCGCACCCCGAGTTGCAGAATTACCCGCTGCGCCGCGATATCTACATCATCAGCCGGGAGGCGCGGGCTGGCCTGGCTTCTGGGTTTATGTCGTTTGTGGCCGGCCAAAAGGGCCAGCTTATTTTTCAAAAGTCTGGCCTGATGCCCGCCAACATGCAAGCGCGCATCGTCACGACCAACAAACGCTAGTGAACTACCTTTCCCCTGGCTGCGTAGTATGGCCACGCATCTTTCACCAAAAATTTACCCTTTTTTTCCTTACCCTATGTCTTTCAAGCCCTGGAAACCGCTGCTGCTGACCGCCCTCACCGTAGGAGCCGGCGCTACGGCCGCCACCGCACAGAGCGTAGCTTCTGCTCAGAAAGCTATCGAGCTAGGCCGCTACAAAGAGGCCCGTGCCGCTCTGCGCGGCAACAGCAGCCCCGAAGCTAGTTTCGAGCTAGGCCGCATCTACCAGATGCGCGATTTGCCCGATTCGGCGTCTTATTACTTCAACCGCGCCGCCGGCTCTACCCCCTTCGGGATGGTGGCCGAAGGCCGGGCCCTGCTAGCCAAAGGCCGCGCCGGCGAGGCCGATGCCAAGTTTGACGCCGCTGCCAAAGCCACCAAGAACAAAGACGCCAAGGTGCTGACCATGATTGCGCAGGCCTACGGCGAGTCGGATGTGAAGGACATTACCCGCGCCCTGACCTATGAGAAGACCGCCGAGGCCCTCAGCAAAGGCAAGGATACTCCCGAGCTGATGATTGCCCGCGGTGACATCTACCTGCACTCCGACCAGGGTGGTGGCGAGGCCATGAGCAGCTTCGACCGTGCTACGGCCGCTAACCCCAACAGTGCCGAAGGCTTTTACAAGAAGGGCGCTTTGAACGTGCGCAGCCGCAATGGGGCCGCCGCTAAAGAGAACCTGGAAAAGGCCATCGCGCTCGACCCAAACTACGCCCCGGCTTATAAGGAGCTAGCGGAGATGTACTACTCGGCCGGCCAGTATCCGAAGGCGCTGGAGACTTTCCAGACATACCAGTCCAAAGCGGAGAAGTCGTCCGATACCGATGCGGAATATGCATCGTTCCTGTACCTGACTAAAAAGTACCCCGAGTCGCTGGCGGAAATCAATAAGGTATTGGCCGTGGAGCCCAATAACCTGACTATGAACCGCCTCAAGGCTTATACCCTGTACGAAACCAACGATTATGCGGGCGCTGCCACGGCAATGGACCAGTATATGAAGCTGGCTCCGGTCGAGAAAATCATCCCGGAAGACTATTCCTACCAGGCTAAGATTCTGCTCAAGTCGGGTCGGAGCCAGGAAGCGGTTTCGGTACTGCAGAAGGCGATTTCGTTGACTACCGACCCAGACAAGAAGGCCGATTTGCAGAACGACCTCGCGGCGGCTTACATGGCGCAGAAAAAATACCCGGAAGCTATTGGCATCTACAAGGCCAAGCTTAAGACCCCACAGGGTGACCTTACCGACCAGTTCCGCCTTGCTACCGCCTTCAGCAATAGCAAGCAGTACACGCAGGCAGACAGCGTGTATGGCATCATTACTACGGCTAAGCCTACCTACGCGCCCGCCTGGCAGGCCCGTGCCCAAGCCAACTTCTATCAGGACCCGGATTCCAAGCAGGGCCTGGCCAAGCCTTACTATGAGAAATACATCGAGGTAGCCGGCACCGACCCCGACAAGTACAAGAGTGGCCTGGTTGAGGCGAACAACTATCTTGGCTATTATAACTTGCAGAAAGGCGACAAGCCAACTGCCACCACCTACTACGAGAAAGTACTGGCCATTGACCCAGCCAATAAGGACGCCACCAACGCGATGAAAATTATCAAGGCTCCTGCCCGCACGACTACTACGGCCCATAAAACGACTACTACCCGCAAGAAGTAGGAGTTGGTTGGTTAAGAGAAAAGAAGCCCCGCGCAGCTTGCGCGGGGCTTCTTTGTGTTTAAGGGGGGTAGGGCCGGTGGCTACTGCGCGGCAGCCCAGGCTTCCCACCGGGCCAGCGCGGCCGCGAAGTCAGTGGGCAGCTCGGCTTCAAAATAAAGCCGCTCGCCGGTGGTGGGGTGCACGAAACCCAGCGCGCGCGCGTGCAGCGCCTGCCGGGGCAATGTGGCAAAGCAGCCTTCCACGAAGGTCTTGTAGGCGCCCGTAGCCTGCCCAAATCGAATTTTATCGCCGCCATAGGTAGCGTCGCTGAACAGCGGGTGCCCGATATGCTGCATGTGCGCCCGAATCTGGTGGGTGCGGCCGGTTTCGAGGCGACACTCCAGCAGCGTGACGGGGCCGTAGCGCTGGCGCACCTGGTAGTGCGTCACGGCGGCTTTACCCTGCTCACCCCCAGGGTACACGGCCTGCACCTTGCGGTCGCGCAGGCTGCGCCCCACGTGGCCGCGCACCGTACCCGCGTCTTCCTCAAACCTGCCCCACACCAGCGCCAGGTAGCTGCGCTCGATGGTGTGGTGAAAAAACTGCTGCGACAGGTGCGTCATGGCCCATTCGGTCTTGCCAATCACCAGCAGCCCCGAGGTATCCTTGTCGATGCGGTGCACGAGGCCGGGCCGAATCCCGCCGTTGCGGCCCGTGGGCAGGTTAGCCAGGTGGTAGGCGAGGCCATTCACCAGCGTGCCCTCCCAGTGGCCATAGGCCGGATGCACGACCAGGCCGGCGGGCTTATTCACGAGGAGCAACTCGTCGTCCTCGTAGCGAATGTCGAGGTCCATTGGCTCGGGCACCACCTTACCCGTGCGCGGCGGCTCGGGCAGCGTGATGGTAATGATATCGGCCGGCCGCACCCGGTAGTTGGGCTTGGTAGTATGGCCATTCACCTGCACCGCTTCGGCCCGAATGGCATCCTGAATCTTGGTGCGCGAGGCGTTGGCCAGCCGATTAAGCAAGAATTTATCGAGGCGCAACAGCTCCTGGCCGCGGTCGGCTACGATGCGGTGGTGCTCATATAGCTCGTCTTCCTCGCCGGCTTCGTCGGGCTCCAGGTCGGGGTCGGGGGGTAGGGACATCGGGCAGCAGAGGGGGGGGGTAGGGAACACGAAAAAAGCCGGAGCCACTGGCTCCGGCTTTCTAGCCGCTGGTGGGCAACTACTACCTGGATTTAGTCTTGGTCCTGCCTGGGGCGGCAGGGATGCCGGTCGAAGGAGCCTTAGGTGCCTGGGTTGAAGGAGTAGGCGCGTTAGCGGTCGGCGTAATGCCCATTTTCTTCAGGATAATGTCCGATACGTCGCCATCTTTAGGGCCGTGCAGCAGCACTGGGTTGCTACCCGAGTCCGAGTTTAGCACGTACGTGTAACCGTTCTCCACTGCTACGGCGTCAATGGTCTTCTGAATCTTGTCGAGTACCGGGCGCAACAGCGACTGCTGCTTCTGCTGCATCGACTGCTGGGCAGTAGACGAAAACTCCTGCAAGCCTTGCTGCATGGTTTGCAATTCTTTTTCCGTATCGGTCTTCACTACGGGAGTCATCGCGGCGCCCCCTTTCTGGTAGGCGTCTAACTTAGTCTGGAAAGCCGTTTGCTTGCTTTTAAGCTGGGCTTCCAGCTGACTGCCATATGCTTTCAGGTCCGACTCAATCTGCTTGCTCTCGGGCATCTGGCTCAGCACGTACTCTACGCTGGTGTAGCCAATTTTAAGGGGGGCCTGGGCCTGGGCGCTCGGAGCGAAGAACGAACCGGCGATAAGCAGCGCGGCGGCGAAAGTCAGGTGAAGGTTTTTCACGCGTTTTACGAAGAAAATCAAGGTTCTAAAAAAATCTGTTTGCAAAGTTAGCTATTTTAGGGCTTTCTGCCCGCGTTGGCCTTAGTGGCTTTAGTGGTCGGGGTTTTAGTAGTTTCGGCGGGGTCGGGCGTGCCCGAATCCGACTCAAAGTTGGGGTCGGTGCTGGCCGTGGGAGTTTTGGGCGGCTTCACGGTTTTCACGGGGCCTTTGGGAGCGGGCTGGTTGCGGGTTGGGCTACCCAGGCCCAACTCCTCCAGCACGAACTCGGTATAGTCGTGCGTGGGATTAGCGTAGATGATAGTCAGGTCGCCAGCGCGGTCAATCAGCATATCCAACTTACGCGCTTTCGCCACTTTCTCCACCGCGTCAAAAATCTTGTCCTGCGCCGGCTTATTCAACTCCACGCGCTTTTTGAAAAGCTGCCCTTCGTAGCCAAACTGCTTGGTTTCGTAGGCTTTTATCTCCTGCTCCTTCTTCAGAATTTCATCCTGGCGCTTCTTTTTCATGGCTTCCGTCAGCACCACTTCCTCGTTTTGGTAGGTGTGGTACATCTGGTCCAGGTCTTTCTTCTGCGCCTCGATTTCCTTCTGCCAGGTATCGGTCAGCTTGGCCAGTTCTACCTGCGCCTGGGCATATTCGGGCATCTTGCTCATAATGAACTCGGTGTCGATGTAGCCAAACTTCTGGCCCCAGGCCGGGACAAAAGCGCCCAGCAACAGCAACGCCAGCAGGTAACGAGCAACGTGGGTCATGCGGAAAAAAGGAGGGGGTAGGGCCGGCCAGATGGCGATATCGTTAAGAGCGTAACGAACAAGCCGACCCGTTTAGTTTACGAGGTTTGGCACTAAGCCCCAGTCTTTTCACAAACCGCGGTCGCTCCCCTAAACGTTCAGCCTGCTCCCAAACCTAGCGAATTTGCTGGCCGATGATGAAGTGGAAGTGATTGAAATCCTGCGCCGTAGTAGTGCCAGGAGGCGGTGTTACCGTATCAAACGCCCGGCCATAGTCGAAGCCTAGCAGACCAAAGGCCGACATGAAGATGCGAGCGCCAAAACCCGCCGAGCGGTACAGCTTATAAGGATTGTATTGGCTGGAAGTATCAAAGGCATTGCCGGCTTCGGCAAAACCCAGAATGTACACCGTCGCGGCGGGGTTAAGGCTGACGGGGTAGCGCAGCTCCGCTACGTACTTGTTGTAGGCTACCCCCCCGTTTTTATTCGTCTGGGCAGTCGGGATGGCATAAGTGCCGTTGGGGTCGTCGTAGCCGCGCAGGCCAATGTAGTCGGTACCTACCAGGAAGGAGCCGCCACCGCCGTAGCCCAGGCCCGCGCCACCCATCTTGAAGCGCTCAAAAGGCCCCGGCATGCGGTCCTTGCCGTACGTACCAATGAAGCCAAAATGAGCGCGGGTGTTCAGCACCAGCTTGCCCACGATGGGTGTAAACCATGAGGCGTCGAACATCCACTTGTGAAATTCTATCCACTCGTTGGAATCCGGATGCGCGCCTTTAAAGGCTGAATAAGGCGGCGTCAGGTTCACGCTCAGGCTAATGGACGAGCCACGGCGCGTGTAGGTCGGGTTGTCAATACTGTTTCGCGAGAGCGTGGTATTGAAAGTGAAGTTATTGGCCGTACCGGTGCTGAAGCCCGGAAACACAGAATAGTTTTGCAGGTTGTATTGACTGTACGAGAGCGAGTTGCTGAGTGAGAAGTAGTCGTCGGGCACCCGCAGTTGGCGGCCCAGGCCCACCGTAATGCTGTTTGTCTTGAGCGACTGGCTGGTGCTGGCGTCAAACCGGCTGCCGTAACGTACGATGCTCCGGTTCAGGCTGAACGAGAACGAGTTGGGCTTGCGGCCACCCAGCCAGGGCTCCGTAAAGCTGAACGAGTACGCCTGATACTGGAAGCCGTTGGCCTGCACGTTCAGGGCTACGCGCTGGCCATCGCCGGCCGGCACGGGCGTCCAGTTGTGGAAATCCTTGGCCTTGCGCAGCGAGAAGTTGTTGAATACCAGGCCTACCGTGCCGATAAAGCCCGCGTAGCCGCCCCAGCCACCCGACAGCGTAATCTGGTCCGAGGGCTTCTCCACCACCGTGTAGTTGATATCTACCGTACCGTCGGCCTGGTTAGGCACCGGGTTAATACCGATTTTTTCGGGGTCGAAATAACCCAGCGTGGCAATCTCGCGCTGCGAGCGAATGAGTAGCTCGCGGTTGAATTTATCGCCCGGCAGCGTGCGCAGCGTGCGGCGCAGCACGTGGTCCGACGTCTTCGTATTGCCAGCAATATTGATGTCCTTCACCCGCGCCTGCACGCCTTCATTGATGCGCATCTCGATATCGATAGAATCGCCTTCGACCTTCTTCTCTACGGGGTCAATTGAGAAAAACAGGTAGCCGTCGTTCATGT
>JAABUK010001111.1_pt1 | contig 52663 bp, 28 predicted proteins | sample 5559141 | NCBI WGS metagenome assembly JAABUK01 (sample SAMN10711869, study PRJNA513367) | rock metagenome | isolation source: Antarctica rocks | place: Antarctica: Victoria Land, Pudding Butte nord | collected 2016-01-03 | reverse complement strand
CAGCGCATCAAACCCCAACTCCGCATCATCGCCTTTGCGTATCCGCGTGGGTATATTGCCCCGCATATTCTCAATCTTCAGATGCGGATATATACGCCGAATCATCGCCGCGCGGCGCACACTACTCGTGCCCACTACGCCCCCATGAGGGAGGTCGGCGAGTGTTTTCCATCCTTGCTTCGCGCGGCGTTCAGACATGACGACTGCGTCGCGAGCTTCTTCTCGAGCGCCGACGGCGGCGCAGACGAAGCCGGTGGGGAGTTGGGTCGGGACGTCTTTCATGGAGTGCACTATGATGTCGACTCTGTTTTCGCCTAGTTCGAGCTCCAGGTCTTCGGTCCATAGTGATTTGCCGGTCGAGGCTAGCGTGTGGAGATCGGTGACTTTGTTGGTGTCACCTAGGTTTGTGTGGGAGGGGTGGGTGGAGGTGGTTAGGGTTTTGTGGGTGGTTTGGAGGAGGGAGGTAAAGAGGTCGACTTGGGCGAGGGCGAGGGCGGAGGAGCGGGTTCCTATTCGCAGGGTTCGCGGCGTAGTGGTGGGAGGGTTTGCAGTTGAGGTCGAGCTCGAGGAGGGCGCCAATGAGTTTGCTGACGTTTGGGTGGCCATTGCGGGGATATGAACATACAGCAATCCTATGGGCAGGGAACTGTGAAGGTCAACAGGGATGTACTTCAACTTGTCGTGACAAATTGAAGCAAAAGAGAACCAGAAGGGTCAATGCTTACTCATACTTCCCAATCGGGATAAGGTAAATGCGGATGTGTTGCGCTCGGGAAGTTTCATATCGAAGGCACAGTTGTATGTTCAAATTGTGGAACGTTCATGCAGGAATTTGTGTTGCAGTCCATGTATCAGGGATCTACTGTACATAGTGAATGTGCTCATCCTCTCCCATCCTAGGAGAGCCTGTGGTGAACGCCAATCGGAGAGCCACGGAGAGCCAATGTCCGTCATGCCAATCCGAAACGGCTCGCAAAACCAAAGCCAGACGCCAAGGTAAAGAGCATGAAACGCTTGAGACTTCTTTTGCTTGAGGAGACATGCAAGACAAGAAGCCGCCACCGCTGTTAAGTCGTAATCACGAATTCTGCTGCATCTCTGGAACATGCTTTAGCCCTCCAGGGTCAAGTTCTGGACCAACCTCCTTCTCCTCTTCTTCGCGGATGATCTCCTTACTAATTCTGGCCCTTTCCTCCTCTACACCTTCTGATTTAGCGTCGGAATGCAACATTTTGCCCGGTCCTTCGCCCATACTCTTCTCCGCTTCTTTGACAATGGCGTCTGCTTCACTAATACCACCTGACTTTCGCGTGGGAAGATCACCGTCAACCCCGATGGGCTCTGCTTTGTGCTCTACCGTTTGCTGGACGGCTTTGTTGTCGAAGCGGACGACCATGCAAGAGAGATTATCCGTAGAAAAGCGGGCGAGGGCGTGGTCGACAAGTTGCTTTGAGGCGGCTTGTGGGTCGTGCGTGTGTCGTATCAAGTCAACGGCTTCTTGATCGGAGCAGACATCCCAGAGCTGGATACCGTTGTCAGCACTATGCCATGAAACCTGCTGGTAGAGAACTTACACCATCACAAGCTAGTATCAGAAATTCGTCAATGTCTGCCTGTATGACGGTCTCGGTGGTATACGGATGTCCAGTGACGAGATCTTTCATGTATGCATCACCCAAAGCCCTCGTTACAGCTAAGACGCCATTTACGCGATTATTGAGGATCAAGCCTCCGGCGTTGGAGATACGTTTGCCTTCATTCTCATCACTGCCCTTGTGATCGTAAGACAGTCGTAGAGCTTTGCCGTTGCGGCATAGCACGATACGCGCATCTCCAACATTTGCGGTATACAGAACACGTTGACGGGTAGCGGAATGCTGAAGCTTTGGCATAGGAGCTGTCGAAGCAAACCCTGGCACGGCAATCTTGCTTGGTGTAGTCGAAAGTTGCTGATTGTCGGATTTCGTATCACTTGTGGGGTTTTCTGTAGCAGCTTTAATTGCAGCAGCGGCAGCAGGTGCAATCGCAGTGGAGCCGGTAGCTGACTGAGAGTTCGGTATCCTATCTTCCCAACGGAGGACTGCACATATAGCTGTGCAGCCGCTATTCTTTAATGGAAGTTTATCGAGCTGCTGATCTACGTTGGTAAACGTTTGATCAAGTAGTTCAGGCACTGGCGTGTTCGGAAATCTTCTTATCATGTCTTCCAACAAGACGTGAAGCTTTTTCCCACACCAATCTGCGGCAAAGGTACCAGCGTGACCATCGAAGATGGCGAAGTAGCCATTGTCAGTCTCTACGACGTGGGAGCCATTCGAGGCACTGGGTGACAAGCTACTCGTTGACTCCAGGGCATCTTTTGATATCTGGCTCCTCTTGCTGCTACTCGACGTCGACTCGGTGTCTGATCCAATATTCGGAGCAGGTGTGCTCAGGAAATTGTAGAGGTAGGCATGCGTATCCTCCATAGTCCTCCTACATTTCTTATTTTTGTCTTCGGTGACGCCAACGCGAAACGTAGATCTACGTCCTGGGCGCGACTCTCCAGCGGAATTGTTCAGCGAGCCTTGAGGGACGTTCAAGGCGGCGTCTGTCTTGCCAAGCTTTTGCATTGCTGACGGTTGAGGGGCCAATGGTCCATCTTGAGATGTCGAATTGGGCGAACCAGAGAGGTGGAAGGAGTTCTTAGCGCTTGAGAACAAGGCGCCCGCCTTTGCTATTCCACTACTCCTACGTTTCTTTCCACCGTCCGGTATACCGTCGTCTTGCGATTTTCTCGTCGAGCTTGTATTATTTCGAGCATCGTCGACGAATTCATTGACCGAATCCAAGTTGACGCTGTCGGGTATGCTTCCTGGGCCAGTAGGAGGCTTTGGGGTAGGATGAGAGGCAATGTTGGATTCATGGCTCTCTTTTGTAGGGCTGTTGGAGTTTCCAAACATTCTGTTCAGTAAGCCACCTCCCTGAGTGGAGAGGCTTCGCCTTTTCTTGTCCCCTGCCAGCGTGAGGATATCGATAGACTCGGTCCCGCAAAGAGACAATGTAGGTTGCGTAAATAGGTGAATTCTCAAAGTCGGCGCTTAGCGCTCTGAGGCTGACAACTATGAGACTTTACAAGAAATTGGACAAAGGTGAGCTTTGGTGCTCTGCGCGAAGATGGTGGTAAGGAACGGCGTGTTGAAGGAGGGGCAGATGTAGGAGCGAATGCTGGAAGGTCTTCGAGTATCTGAGGCCTATGAACGTCAGTGGTACTCCTATAAGGTGGAACTGCTAAAGACCGTAACATCCAGAGGAACAATGGGATTGTACGCAATTAGTTTCAAGACTGGGGTAGAAGACGGGAGAACCTACAATTGACCTGCAAAGCAGCCTTTGTCTGGGGTCCCTGACTTGGTTGGAACAACCTTTGGATAAGGTAGACAGGTGCTATGTCCAGATCAAACACATGGAAGCTCAGTTGATTTCCAGCAGGAGTGTTGTTGGTAGCGACTGGAGCAGGGCAGCCAAGATGTGGGGTCTCGTCGGCAGCACACAAACCCCGACGCTTTAACTTGAATTGGTGAACCCTGGATGACGACCGTTTTGGTGGCAGAAGCTGGGGTATCGTTGCGTACCCACTACCAAGTCAGTCACTGACGAGGTGCGTGCTGTCGACGATGAAACGGCCGCGGTAGTACGAGGGGCAGATCTCGAAGCTGCCAGCAGGTTGAAGTCCATCAAAGGCCAACAAAAGAGTATGATATGCCACTCATGCCAGCGGCCACTCACTCAGCCAGAATCACGGACTCGGCACCTACAGTATCTCAAAAACTACGATTGGAGAGAGAATCAAGAGGAGAGTAGGCGGGATGCGAACGGGCATCCTGTTATTGGCCGAGGGAAGGCTGCTATGCATGACTTTCATCCACTATCATCCGAAATACATGCCCAATGCCGCTAATCGCAAGTAGAACCTCCCTGGTAGTCTCGCTTCGTCATTTACCTTCGTTACACGCTGACTATCATGCTGGCAGTCTTCCCGCCAGCCTGCATGGATCGACCCGCTATGCTGCTTGATTCTTCACTTCGTTTTCCATCGCCGTCAGCTGTGACTTGAACTCTTTCCCTACCCACTCCCAGTAACCCTTCCATGCATGTCCCTGCACGCTGGTCGAAGCACCCGAAGCCGAAGGAAATGCGTTGTGGAGCAGGACAGAAACCTTGAGCACCCCTCTGCTGGCTTCCGCTGCCTTCTCGATCTCCTGTTTGACCGATGTGTCTTTTGGCTTGAATGCGAGAATGGTACGGAAGCGGTCGGCAATGGCGTCAAGACGACGCGATGTCTCATCAGGATCCAGCTCGATCAATTTAGTCAGCATTACGTTGCTAAGCATCTTGATCTCATGCTCGTCCTCCACTCCCGCAATCAGGCGGTCGAAGAGATCGAGAGGGTTGATACGTGTGTAGGCCTTCTCCATCAGCGAATACAAGGTCTCGTATGCGCTCTAAGCAGATGCATTAGCCTATATCCTAAGACTACGTAGAGTTTGTACCGCTTACCTTGCGTAGTTCAAGGCCATCATCGATCTTGTGCTTGAAAGGGCCCATCTGTACCTCCCGTACAAGATCAGGGTTAAGTCTTGACTCTTTCAAGACCAGAGGAACGAGCTGCACGAGATGAGGCAGGATGATTTGTGATTTGTTTTGCGTTGCGGAGTTCAAGGTGCTTAAGGCTAGTCGACGGTTCTCGAGATTGGGATCGGTGAGCATGGTAGTGAGCATGTTTATTAGGACAGGCTTGAGGACCTCGTCGAAGCTATCGTCGCTATCGGCAAAAGTGAATCGGATGGCCTGGATGACCATACCTCGCACCGTGGGTGTTGGATCCTGCAAGTAGCTCTGATGGTCGGCGTTAGCACAGTGATGCAAGCAAACAAATAAGTACATACCTGGAGCATTGGTAGGAAAGTCCTTGGCTCGATGATGGTCAATCTGCCAATGCATTCGGCGCCAATGGCCTTATTGTCCTCGGCTTGGGACGCGACCAGCAGCTTGTCCCAGATCTCTCTTGTATAAGATGATATGTCTGATTGTACCTTGCCAGCATAGTGCAAGATCTCTTTGATAGAGTGAAGCGATAAGTATTGAAGGTTACCCGATCTCCCGGAGTTTGAAAGTATGACTGGTAAGTAAATGTTGATGTTGCCTGCTCCAGCGCGACCCAGTGCTACGGCTGCAGCACGGGGAACACTATCGGATTTGGAGCTGAAGTGGGCTGTGAAGACGTTCGGTTCCAATGGTGATTTGGACGCCAGACGGAGACCCGCTTCTCCAAGAATCGCAAGAGCAAGGCATTTCCGTTGACTGTCCTTAGAAGATCGCAACTCGTTCATGAAGTCGTTGATGTTTACTCCGACGGTGGAACCTCCGGATACCAAAAGTGTGCCTATGGCTTTACCAACAACAGCCGGGTCTCCAGATACGCCAACATTCTGGAGAAGGCCTTGCATCAATGGTTTCCCAACCGCCTGGTCTCCAATAATTTTGACAAGGCCAAGGTAGGCATCAAAGACCGCTCCACCAAGAGGTGCAAGAACTACCCCACATAAAGCGGTATTCAGATCTGCGTCAACGACCTTCTTCGGCTGAGATTTGATGAGTTTGCCAAGGACTGACAAGGCCAAACCCAGAAGGTTGAGGTCATGTGCGTTTATAAGTGGTAAAAGCATTCCAGATAAGCTGTGAATGGTGGCATCATCTAACCTTGCAATGGCGACTGGGTTAGCAACAAAACTTCTCAACGCAGTCAGACTTGCTCCGCGAAGTCTTCGATCGGCTTTGCGTAATTGAGCTCCGAGCTCGAGCGTTACATCTCGCACCCACGATGGTTGCAAATCACACTGGTCCACTGCTGAAGCGGCTACAAGATCCGCTGCTATGACAGCAGATATACGAGTGGTCTCATTTTTTAGTCGGTCCTGAAGCACTGCCAGAGCCTTCGTTCTGCTATCGGCGGCTAGAAGCTTCGCGTTATTCGAACCTGAAGTACGGGCCAGGAGTATGCCGAGAGCGTGTATTGCCCTCTGTCGGACTTCGAGGTCTGCATCAGTGGCCACAGCTCGATTGAGTACCGCGTCGTAGATACTGCCGAGATTGAGTCGTCGCTGCTGCTCAGAACCGGCGGAGCGTGGAGGGGTGAGGACTTTGATGACACTTTCAATGGCAAAAAGAGCCTCACCAGAAACCTTGTAGTTTTTGTCCGTGATCGCGACGATGATGCTTGGTACAATATTTCCAATGTACGGCGCGATGATTTTTGAGGAGTGCGTATCGCAGATTGCACCAACCAATTGCAGAGTTTCGATGCGCATCTTACTGCCCGTCGTTGCTGCTGTACCACCGACCGAGGAGGAGGCAGAGCCACTACCTGGAGCTTTCACTGCATCAACGAGAGGCTCTACAATCTTGCTGAGATTGTCAGAGAGGCTCCCACTTTGCACCAGAACCAGATCGCGCAGCAAAGTAATCGATGACTGTTTTGTGGGAATTGAAGTCTGCTTCAACATTTTCGCTACGCCTCGAACTATTGCAGGACTGAGTTGAGCAAGATCAGCTTTAGGTCCAGACACCGGAGAAGGCGATGCTGCAGGAGAGGCCAGGCCCATAGATGATGGAAGCGAGCTCGCATCGCTATTCATTCTCCGCCGTTTACGTGATCGAGAAGCGAGAGCCGCCGTAAAGTCAATCTCCTGGTCGACGGTGGGTATATTGGGTATTACGCCCTCTCCAGTTTTGCGAATCAAAGAAGCCAAGGTGGTGAGAATCTCTAGCCTTACGTTTTCTTCTCGCTCTTTGAAGCGGCTGACCAGTACTGGAGCAATCGTGTCGTAAAGAGTGCCGTCTTCCAGTAAATCCCCGTTACTCCGAGTTGAAATAATGGCGTAGAGAGCTTTCGCCGCGCACCGACGAATCTTCCAGCTCGCATCATCGTCATCGCTCATCGCCCCGTCTGCTTCGTAATCCTCTTCATAATCATCAATGCCGGTCGTTTCAGTATTTTCGCCATCTTCGCCTTGAGTGCCTCCCATTTCCTCATCATCTTCGTCCGATGCGCTATTAGGATCGTAGATCACATACCGCAAGGCAGCATCAATGGATTCGTTAGTAAATGGACGCATATCGTTACTACAGGACGCGAGGAACCCTTCAAGAGCTACGAGACCAGCTTCCTGGACTTCTTCAATCTCGCTGTCTGGCGATCCATCCTCAGCTCGCTCTTGCATAGCATCGTCATACTCTTGCTCGCTAAGCGCACTCAGTACGAACGGCGCAAGGGTCTTCAAATGTGTTCCCAGCCGCTGCGGCACCGATCTTGAAAGAGAGCCGACCATAGTGATCAAGAGTCGTCGTTTTGGTCGGGTCAAGTGGGAGCTCCGAAAGCCTTCAATCGTGTCCGACACAAGCGTGCCAAGTAAATGATCAGACAAGTATACTGCGAGTATAGAGATAGCTATTACAGCCTTTTTCTTAATTACAGATCCGGTCCGTTCATCGTCAAGAATCCTCATGATACAGGTCTGGACGGCTTCTTTTTCCGGATCTTGAAGCATGGGCCCAAACGACCGTATTACTTCAACGAGCACGTCAATGGCATCGCTGTTGGCGCCCTTCTCTGTTCCAATCTCCAACATGCCTGGGGGTGGACTTGGAAGATTCTCCAGTCCATGAGGAATGACGATATAGCCAAGCAAACGCGGTATCAGAACTCTGCTGATGGCCGAATAGGCATCCTGTGTCTTGGGGTTTGGGGTCAGGCCAAGCAGCGGCCGTGGAAATGCTGTTATGAAAGTCCGTAATGCTGTTGCAGGTATTGAGGCATCAACGGAGTGGGTGGTCTTAATGTTTGAGACCCGGTGTACAAAAGGTGACAGAATATCAGGTGGAAGCTTCAGAACAAGAGCAGCAACACTGTAGTATGTCAGTGACACCACGACCAAGCTGTAGGTATAAAGAAAGCCTTACCACTTTATAGCCTGGTTCTGGACCTCCCCATTCTGGTCATCTAAGGTCATCAACACACCGTCAATGATCTTGGCGCTGGTATGATAGTCAGCGGATAAGAAGTTGGGTGTTCCCGTGTCGAGTACGTTGTAAAGATCATTCAGTGACATGTAACGAAGGTCAGCGTCTGCATCGCTCAGCTTTGGCAACAACGCCAAAGCCTGACCAGGCGTAGGGTTCGGAGCGGGCGCCATTATTCTATCGCGTGAATGGTCAGGAGAAAGATGAGAGGCATGCGAGGGGCCTCGAGGTATTCCGCTCTGCAGATCCTGAGTCTCTAGGCAACTTCGCAGGATAGACTGGGCCTAACACAGGATGAGGCAAGTCAACTCGCGCAGCCTGGCTGAATTCCGAGAGGTACCAAGATTCCTCAGAGGGAACTTTGGCAGGCATAGAGAGACCTGGCAAGCGCTACAGAATGAGAGTGAAAAAGAAGTTCAATATGTTCGAACGCTTCAACGGGAAAGTCTTGGCAGTTCAAGAAGACCATACCCCCATTAAGTCCAGCCTTATTCGGTTACCTAATCACCCGGAGCTTGTACTTTCCGTGCTCCGGGGTTAAGTTATAGGGTACCTATACACGCGGGTCGCCAACTTTGAACGTTCCAGCTTTTTTGCGACCCGCGTGCTATACTAAGTTCCCATAACTTAATAACCGGAAGGATTCTTAGAAAACTTTCGCGATAGAGATTATTCAGTTTAACGTATATTATAAGGGTATAAGCGAAAGTATACTTTAAAGTCTATAATTGTGGAAGAAATAACGTAGACCATTTGGGGGTGAACCCTTCTATGTACTAGTGCCGACTGCAACGACAATAAATTCAGCTCAGAGAAAATGAAGGGATCTAGAGCTGTCCGGGCGCTGGCTAAGAGAGAGAAGAGATGGCAGCCAGAAGAAGATGATGAGAACTTTGAGCTTGAAGGTCATTTCTTTTCGACGGGTGTTGAGGATGGGAGCCCGAATGAGGGAGAATCGAAGGATTTGAGACCAACTAGGAATAAGGTCCAAGGAGTCTTTGTCAGTAATGTGTTGTGCCTCTGCGCTTGGAAAAATCGATTCGTAGTAAGACCTAACATACTGATATCGATATAGTGGTTGAAATCTGGTGCGCTGAAATTCCATCCGACTTGCTTTGAGGTTTTTAAAGTAGATCTGAAAGGAAAGGCTAGGAAAGGTCGATGTCGAAGGAATTTGGTATTGGCGTGAAGTATTCTCGCCCACATTACTGTAAGGATCTCCATGCACGGGCAAGAAATTTACTTCAAACAAATCAAAGAGGACTTCGTTCACAACAGCGACGTCAAAAACGGTATCCAGCAGTGGCAGACTCAGATATCCTTTTAGCCTCCCATTTCCATCCGCTCCCAGGCTGCCTGTCGGCACTGACACCTTTAGCCCGAGCATAAGCACTATCCCAATCAACGACCCCTTCCAGACTCTCTCTGATGAGCTGTTCTCCCTTATACTTACCAACCCATCCTCTGAAGATATTGCCAACGTACGCGTTGCTTCCAGGGAGATTGGACCGCTGCCAGATATCTTGCGCCATCTATTATCACAGAAATCCCATAGTTTTGGGAAGCTCAAAATCTTGAAATAGGGACTGTATCTTGGTTAGAGGTCTATCAAAAGCTCAACAGACTTTCCGATGAGATCAGATGCCTTAAGAATCATAAGAGGGTTTAGACTGGTGTCAAGGAAACTGTAAAATGTATCCAGAAATACCGAAAGAACGGTATGATTGAGGACGCCAAGGCGAAGCGGAAAAGGTAGCGAGGAAGGCTCGGAAACGATGTTGGAAGGAGTATTACGAAATTATTCGCAGCCTAAAGCTTTCATTTTGATCCAAATGCGGCAGAGTTTACATGCTAATTATCCTGGTATCTTGATCATTATCAACAGCCGCTGTGCGTGCCCTAGTAAGCTTGAAGGGGGCGCTTGGAGAGAAATATATTGAAGAAACACAGAAGCCACAGGCACCTAGCAACAAGCCAGGGGATTTCAAATGGGGAACACACAAGATAAGTAATGAATCTCCGCGTTCTTCCTCTTCCTACTCCCTGGTTGTTATCACTAGATATTGCGAAGGGTCGGTTGATCAGAAAATATTCCAAAGCAGACGAATGACGAGGACACAAGTATTTCAGTCGATCTACTAGCATTGAGCACGGTCTGTGCACCAAAAACAATATGACATTTTGGCTACCCTTTCAAAGTCCTGCTCAGCCATGTGGTAACCTCCTGCCAGGCCTCCTTTTGCGCTCGCAGTTGCTTTGCGCGCCACTCCTCACCCTTGATCACAACCCAGAAATGGGTGAAGCCGTGTGGCATATCTGTCGCGCACCAGTACTTGACTCCGTTCTGCTCCCAGCTCTTCTCAAAGTTACTGTCGGCCTTTCGATCAGCAAGTTTGGCAGCTAACAAGTATTCCTCCTGACACAACATATCCGCTGAACCGGTGATAATACAAACTGGTTGAGGGATGTTGGCACGGGTGGCATGATAAGGGCTGATCAGCCTGTCGCGCAAATCTTGGCCGGCGGGTGGAAAGGCCCAGTCTGAGAGCGTCCGTGTCTTGGACATGTCGTCTCCTCCTCCCCACGGCATTTGTTCCCTATAGGTACCACGTACTTGACATGATTGGTCTGTGAGTGGTTGGAATGGTACGAGGGCTTTGATGCGACCCTGGAGCTCTGGGAGTTGAGCCAGCGCCAGAACGATAGTGGCACCAGCTGAGAATCCTCCCAATACAACCTTCTTGTTGTCGATGGGCAAAGTTGTGTCGTTCAGAACAGCATCAATAACGGCGGCGGCGTCGAAAATTGCCGTCGGATAGCGGTGCTCAGGCGCGCGGCGATAGCCGATTGCCACAACAACGTAGTTGTGCTGATCGGCCAGGAAGCGTGCCTGAGCGTCATCCATCTGAGGCGTTCCGATGATGAAACCAACACCATGGATGAGCAGGTAGACTGCATGTTTCTGTCCTTCCCGGTGGTTCGCGGGGATGAAAACGCGATGGCGGAGCATTGGTCGCGCGGAATAGGATACCGTTTTGTCTGGCTTCTGTAAAGCCCAGAACTTTCTGTCTTGCATTCTGAATCGGACGAAGATGATCTCACAGAGATATCGATACATGAAAGCACATATACGCAGCCATATCTCCTCAAAAAACCCAACAGCAGGCTGATGGGTTACCGTTGTAGTGCCGTCTGGTAACTCCTTTTTTTCCGACATTGTCGACGTGGCTTTCCAGCACGAAGCCAAAGATTGCGGATGGCTCACACAAAAAACAGAGCTTGACAATGCCCGATGAACCAAATGGAGTGAACTGCTCGGTTCTGCTCCTCCAACAATAAAGAATAAGGGCAAGGTATCCGGCTGCTCCCCACGAGCTCAGACACCGTCCGTGGAGACTTGGAGTCAGTCCTCTATGGAGCTCCGACTTCAATGGCTTTGTAGAACCCGGAATCCTAAAAATCCTTCAATCCTTCATTCAGCGTACTTTATTCCATTTCCCAGGTACTCCCACACTTGAGTGGCGCCACTGTGGCTCGAACAAGAGAGTAGGGGGCTGAAACTCCAGCCGAATCTCCACGATTATACTCACGATGATGAACCCTGGCTAACCTTCACTACTGATTACATAGCTACTTTGCTGAATATCTCGCGATGCTCCGCGAGGTCTCTTTCGCTCTCGTTGGGGTCACCATCCTCGCCTACGTCGTTGAATGGTTCTTCAGCTTTCTTGACGACCCACGCGAGCCTCGCAGAGTATCTCCAACAGTACCAATAGTCGGGCATGTCATAGGATTTCTACGTTATGGATTTGACTACTACCGTATCACTAGGTAAGCTTGGAATCTCGTGAGACTTGGGCAGATTTAGTAAAGCCTGCTAGTCAGAAAACGGACGCCGAAATCTACACTATCGGTGTCTTGAACTTCAAGGTCTACGTGACCCATGCCACGCGTCTCAACAATATAATTCAGAAAACACGGGCAATCTCATCAAAACCCATTATTCGAACTTCGAATAATAATCATGGTAACACTAGTGCCAAGGCTCGGGATCTCTTTCACGATGCTGTATTGGAGAAATTCAGTCAAACCAGCAAAGAGGCGATGGCCCCCGGGCTTGCTCTAGATGCTCAGAATATTCGAATGGCAGAGCAGTCACTCATTCAAGTTACGGAGCTGCTCGAGCAGGAAGACATCAAGTTGCTGGAATGGATCACGCACGCCAGTGTGCAAGCGACCGCCGCTGGCCTATACGGGGTTGAGCATCCGTTCACGGATCCTGCAATTGAGCACGCGATGTGGTGAGGCCTATCATTCCTTATCCAACGCGGATCTCAGACTGATAAACAGTAAGGACATGGGACGAGCATAAACCGGGGCATATGCTGGGATTCGATTTCCTAGGCACTGGCTACCGCGCTCGCACCACGATGTTCCACGCGTTCCGGAAATACTTCCAAAACGTCCCCGACGACGTCTCCTCCGTAATCCGCGAACGACAACGAATTCTTCGAGAGGCAGGGATCCCTGAAGAAGACACCTACAAAATGCAATCGAACCTCAGCGACGCCTACCCGAACTTCCCCCCAACCCTCTTCTGGACCATCTACGAAATTTTCTCCCGTCCCCCCCTCCTCGCCGCAATCCGGCACGAATTACTCGATAAAGCAGTCACGCGATCCTCCTCCAACAATACTCTAAATCTTACTTCGCTGCAAACCGACTGTCATCTCTTACTCTCCGCCTTCCAAGAAACCCAGCGTCTCCGCCATTCTCAGGTCGCGTTCCGCATCGTGGTGGACGATCATCTCCTCGACGACCAGTACCTGCTCAAGAAAGGCGCGTACATGCACCTCCCCGCCAAACCAGTGCACCAAAGTACCGACATCTGGGGCCGCGACGCCCACGTGTTCGATCCTTATCGTTTCATCCAAACCGAGTCTACCTCCAAAAGGCCCCTTCCCACCACCGCGACCACCACACCTACCAAACCCAAAATCGTCCCCTCGGGCTTCCGGGCCTGGGGAGCCCCCCCACACATGTGTCCCGCGCGCCAATTCGCGGCTACCGAGATCTTGGTCTTTGTTGCGCTGTTGGCGTTGCAAACCGATCTGGAGCCTGAGAACGGGGTCTGGGAGCGAGACCCGGAGTTGAGGCACATGGAGATCGCGATGTTGCCGAGGGCGAAGAGGGATGTCAGGTTGAGGGTTAGGAAATGGGAGGGTATGGGAGAGGGGAAGGGCCAGGGGGCGCAATGGAGGGTGGAGATGGGGAGGAATAAGGCTAGGGTGCCGTTGGCTAGTGGATGAGGGCGGGATTTATGTTCTCCTCCCAATTTTATGTACTGCAGACGTCCTTCCCACACATGGTATAGAATACCATCCATCAAGACATCCCCAACAACAATAATTCCAGTTCCTTGCACCGATGTCATGCGCCATTCTACTACTTACTATAAACACATTTCAACTTTAAATTACCAAGCTTTCTTCACCTGCCGTGGCCACTTTGTAGTGATGGAAGAGGGATTACAGACCGAGCGCAGGACAACGGAGTATAGAGTATGAGATACTTTTAACGTACTTTATGCCCTCCCTCTCCCGGAGTGAATTCTTTAGATTATATTTATTTATTTGATCTTGTATTAGTGCCTTGCTACATACAGAAAGGGGATGTGATACTTGCGCAAGTCTTGTTGGGAAACTCTGGGTTGAAATGGAAAAGTTACTTTACTCATCAAGTTCCCGTATCTCAGGGACCGTCGGCGCTGTTACTGATCTCGCTCAGGATTAGTATAGAGACTCGATAGATATTTTGGATAATTTAAACTTTCAATATAGATGTCAAAGAGAAGCTGATCTCGCAACAATAGTTCAAGGGTGTCAAAATCCTACAGAACAAGTCCAAGCCACGGCGCCAATGACTAGGCCTCTTTGTACGCTTCTACGAAATCCGATTCCTCTTCTGACTCGCCTCGACATGGTCCAACACCACACCCATCGCTTTCTCCAAGAGCGCGCTGCCTCCCTCCGTTCCCTGTAGATCGCAGAAGCTCCAGGCACAGAATCCCCAGATCCTTGGGCGAGTAGTCCCATTCGTCAAGAACAGTGGATGAACTCATCCTACTCACCCAAAAACTTCTTCCTCAACCTCTCGACAGCCAAAGCTCCCAACATCTCCAACGTCTTGCTCCTATCCGCCAATTCCAATACCGTAATCTCAATACCCAGCGCCTGCTTCCACCAATTCCGGATCTCGATCGCCACCAACGAGTCCGCGCCCATGCTTTTCAGCGTATGTGAAGTGTCAATCTTCACGTGCTCAATCATCAAGAAACTGAAGATGCGCTTGGCGATCTCCTGCGCCATGAACGTGGCCGTCGTAGCAGCGTTGAGTTTCTCCGGCTCGTGAGACAGAGAGCCCATGAAGCTTCGGAGCGCGCCGCTGGATGTCCCAGTATCCTCGGACATGGCGTCTTGGTTGTTGCGGAAGACGGAGAGGCGGGGATCACGGCGCCAGGCTGTTGTGTTTAAGGGGTCTGAGAGCGTGCGGCTGGTTTCGTTGTAGAGGATTATTTGGGCGGCGTCTTGGTAGACCACGGTTGAGGTTGGCGCTAATGGTGCGATGTATTGCGTGGATGACCGTGCAATGGTGAGGTGGAGACCTTGGAGGAGCTCGCCCTCGCTCATGAAACGACTGACGGATCTGTGGAGGAGTTCAGCAACGTCTTTGGTCGATGCCACGTAGCCGACGTCGGCGACTGCTGCGATATCTAGGACTGCGGCAGGAAGTCCTAGGCCGTGGCGGAAGTGGGTGAAGGAATCGAGGAAGGCATTGGCTGCTGCGTAGTTGGATTGCCCGTAGGCACCCAATGTCCCACTGGTCGATCCGAACATGACAAAGAAATCCAAATCTTTAGGAAGCAACTCGTGCAGGTTCATGGTCCCTTGGACTTTGGGATTGTTAACAACAGTCCATGAGTTGTGGTCCATGTTCAAGAATCCGGTATCGCGCAGTACCATGGCTAATTGCAGTACACCCTTGATGTGGCGCCCTGATTCTTCAACGGCAGTCACCACCTTGCGCACAGCATTGACGTCGGCGACATCGCCTGCAAAGCAATGCAACTCGCACCCACGCTCGTGCAGTTCGTTGACGAATTGACCATGCTCTTCTTTGGTTCCTGCAGATGGTGATAGGACTACGAGATGTCGAGCACCATGGTCGACCATCCAGGAAAGGGTTGATCGTCCTAAACCGCCCATGCCGCCCGATAAAAGGTAGACAGCATCACGGTTGAAGATTGGCTTGAGGCTTGGCAAGGTCATAGGGAGGTCGTTCGGGTCGGCAGGTATCTTGACAACGATTCGACCACAATGGATACCTTTCTGCATATATCGGAAGGCGTCCTGGATCTTGTCGGCCTCGAACGCGGTAGTAGGACGTAAGGGGAAGATCTTGCCTTCTTGGAGAAGCTTCGTCATTAACTCCAACATAGGTCTAACCTTGGGCTTGCGATACGTGCCTAGAGCGGCCATATCGATACCGAAGAAGGCGCGATTATCAGCAAATGGTCTCATGGCCAAGCGACCACGGCCGAGGAAGTCTCTTTTTCCAAGGTCAATCATTGAGCCTTCCTCTGCGACACATTTCCAAGAGGCGTGGAGCAGCTCACCCGAAAGTGAGTTAAGGACGATGTCTACACCCGTCCCATCAGTGACACGCATTATATCCGCCACAAAACTGTCATCGCGAGAGTGGAAAATGCGGTCTCGTGGCACGCCCAGCTCGGTGTTGAGCCAGTCGACTTTGTCTTTTGAGCCCACAGTGCAGTAGAAGTCGAGGCCAAGCCAGCGTGCGACGTGGATAGCTGCAATGCCCACCCCCCCAGCTGCGCTTTGGATCAAGAGTCTTTGTCCAGGCTTTACGTGAGCCTTCTCGAGGAAACTCCACAACACAGTGGCGTAAGGGATGATCAAGCCTGCCGCTTCTTCGTCGCTAACGTTCTCAGGTGCTTGAACAACTAATCCTGCCGGCACTTGCACCTCAGTGGCGAAGAGACCCGTTATCATCTCCATGAATATGACACGGTCACCGACAGAAACATGCTTGACATCATCGCCCACAGCCGTTACGATCGCCGTGGCCTCGCAGCCGAGTCCATGGTACCCATCACTGTCCGCATGACCTTCAGGATCCATGATTCCTATTGCCTCGGCGACATCATGGAAATTCAGAGCTGCCACGGTAATGCGAACTTGCACTTCTCCGGTTGCTAGCGGTGGGAGCATATGGCCGGTCCAGCACATGGATTGCAGCATGCCTGGCTGCCCTATCGTAAGATGTCTTCCTTGAGGCTGCGGAACGGTTTCGGCCAGCGCCTTGTCGGCAGACAGCGAGTGCATTCGGCTCACAAGCATCTGGCCTTTGCGCCAGACGTACTCCGATTCAATGTCAATACTATCATCGCTGTCCGTTGCCGTTTCCTGCGCTTGATGCACAACGCTCAATAAGCGCGCCGCGGCGTGGGTCGCCTCTTTGTCAAGCTCGTCCAGTTCAAGCGTAACGAAGTCGAGGGCCAGCTCGCCGCGAATGCATCTGGCCATTCCTAGTATCTTGCCATTTTGTGGATCAGAACATTCTGTCTGGGCGGACCGCATTAGCCAGAGCACCGCCGAACCTGACGCATCTCCCAAGATATCGATGAAGCTCGCTAGATCTTCCGCATTGAGGTCTGCGAGTAATGGAGCACTCCCGTCAACATCCATAAGTGAGACGATATCTTGACCATCGGGCGGCTTGGCCCCCCAAACGTATTCGTCCACGGTGTGTCCCGCAGCCTCAAGCGCGCTCTTGACGCCGTGCCCAAAATGGCCGAGCTCGGCGCTGGGTTTTAGCAGAGTGACCTTCCTCTCCTCGGGCGTGGAAGTGTCATTAGATTTAGCACGTGCCACAATATTACTGATAGTGAAAAGGTCAGGGTCTTTGTTGTCGCGGACAGAAGAGTGAATGCCATGGAAGCCACACTGGCGCAGTCGGACATCCCATTCTTCTTCAGTAATTGTTGGACTCTCAACACGACCGTCCTCGATCCCACTCCACCATCCCTCGAAAAGGCCAAAAATGAGGCCGGGATATCGTACACCTGTGCGCGTCAGTACGCCATACCACTGCTAAGCATGGAGAATGTACCAGAACCAACTTCCTGCATATACAACTGTCCATTCGGTTTTAGTAGCGTCCGGCAATTGGTCAAAGTCTCGTTCAACTTAGGAGTAGCATGTAAAACCTGGTCATGTCAGTGCCTTATGTAAAGCCGACAAGATCGGCTATCAACTTACGTTAGAAGCTATAATTAAATCATATGTTCCAGCCTCGAAACCTTGTTTGAGCGGGTCTGCTGAAATGTCACAGACATGGTATTTGAGGTTTTGGTACTGACTGAAGCGTTCCTTGGTTTGATTTACGAAACCAGCGGAGACGTCAGTGATGGTGTATTCTCCATATAGGCGCTCTCTATCGCTGGAGTGCAGAGCCTCTAGTGCAACAGCAGTCAAGCTGCCTGTACCGGCGCCTATCTCTAGAATACGGAGTTGGGGTTTGTTCAGACCCAGGACGCGGAAAAAGTCGGAATTGTCGGACCAAGAATTGTACTCGTTGTATACATTCTGGAGGGTTTGGTCGGCCAAAAGGAGATCCAGAAAGTTTTCTCGACCTTCAAGAACATCTTTGATATTGTCTGCCGTACGCCAAAGTGTCTCAATGCCGCTCTTCACGGGACCAGATTTGCTCAACTCTCGCCACTCGGCCATTTTCTTCAGCCGGGCCTCCCGATCAAAGGATTTGAGCTCCTCAGCAACAGGAATCCTGGATGGCTGATTCAAATGCTTAGCCACTCCAGCCAAGAAGTGCTTGAAAAAGGGTTGTGCAAGAGAAGTAACCGTAGCTGCCACCTCCTGTATCTCGACCTCGCACAGCAGGCTAAATTGCTCCAATAATATAAAGCTAGAGGTCATATATCCTGTGGGATGTATAAGTGTCTCCGGAGGCGCAAAATCAAAAGATGGATGCCATTGGGTGGACCAGGCGTTCAGTTCAGGTCTTTCCTGCTTGATCGATCCATTCATTCTTGTGCCGTGGAAACCGTTGAGCACAAATGCTAGATCGTTGTCATTTGACACGCCGTACGAATCTCCCAATGCCGATACAACAGACTCATGGGCCGTTGTATGAAGACGAAGCATCTTCTGAGTGCCACTAGTGCCGATGTAGAATTGGTCGATGAATGTGGGGAGGAACATCTTGTCCAGCTTACGATACTCGCCTCTCGTGGCCGCTACGGACCACGACTGTAAGACTATGTCTATGGTGGACGGGTGAAGTGTGTAGTTCTCGTCAGGGTCTTGTCGATCAAGGATACTAGCTGATGCACTTGTATCCACGGGACTTGCTGTAATGTTTTCGAGCCCAACAAAACGATTGCCGTAGTTGAGGCCAGTGCGTGACAATGTCTGGTACCAGCGTTTCGAATCAACCTTTCGCGCGAGGGGCACAACTTCTGAAGTGTTAGGACGGGCCACGGCACATCCATGAGTGACCAAGCCCCAGCAATGTTTTGTCCAGGTGCCCTTGTTCTCGGACGCAATAGAGAATTCCCACCATTTGCTGTCATTCGAGTTGGTCAGGGAGTGTTTCCGCAATGTAGTTACAATTTCGACTCCCTTGCTCTCGTCAAGGAGCAATGCAGACGCGATGTTGACGTGTTGTACAGTGTAATCCTTGGATCCCATAAGCTGTGATACGGCGGTTCCTGCAATGGCAATGTAACCAGCTGCTGGAAAGACGATGTCCTTTTCAACGCAATGATCTGCCAGCCACGATACATCACCAATTCTGATAAAGTTCCTCCACGCAGGCTCGACGTCGCTGCTCTCAAGGACAATCTGGCCGAGTAATTCATGCTTGCGGTGCTTCATAAATCTCCAGCCCGCCATCATACGTGTTTCGGACCAGAAAGAGTTCGCATAATTCCAAGGATAGGTGGGTAGGTCCGGCAATGTGTACGCGTCTTTGGATTTGGGCATTTCAATATTTAGACCGAAGCAGAAGAGATTGCCTATAGCGGCGAGAAAGGCGTGGGTTGCGTCTTCGCCACGTTCACTGAGCGATGCGTACGACGCTGAGAGCCTATTCTCCTTGTAGATTTGTCGAAGGGGACCGGCCAACGCTGAGTGAGGGCCAATCTCCAAGTGCGCCGTGTTGGGCATGTCAGCCAGCATCTGCGTTACGGCGGTGCGGAACAACACCGGGCGCTCGATGTTTAGCTGCCAGTACCGCGTATCCAAGGCTTTGCTCTCGCGCACTTGTCGGCCGTAGACAGTCGAATAGAATGGTATCTGTGGACGCTTCGATACGAGATGTGGCTCGACGAGAGACTTGTAGAGATTCCCGACAGATGCTGTATGATGTGAATGATAGGCTATCGGCACGCGTAGCTGACGGATGAACACATCGGGGTATAAGTGCTTCAGGCTATCCATAGTCTCTTCCACGGCCGTACGGTCTCCCGAGATGGTCACACTGGCGTTGCTATTTTCACATGCGAGCACGACGCCAGGCTTCAAATGCTGCTCAACCTTGTCACGTCCCATGCCTACAGCCGCCATGCTGCCAGATGTCTTGCAGCGAGCGCAAGCATAGCCACGATAGTAGGCGGCGATAATGGCCTCTCTCCTGGTGAGCACGCCCGCAGCATAAGCGGAGGCAACCTCTCCGCTCGAGTGTCCGACCACCGCGGACGGCCTGATATTCAATGCAGCAAGGGCGTCAACGTAGGCAATCTGCAGAGCCGCACAGATGGGCTGAGAACGGTCGGTTGGATTCAATAAATCCTTGTCTACCCCATCGGCTAGTAACAGCTCTTCAAGGGTCCATGAGGGCGGAAATTCGATTGACCGCAGTATCTCGTCCATATGCCGAATGCTGGCAGCGAACTCCTCATTCTCAAGCATCATGTCGCGGCCCATACCAGTCCATTGCGCGCCTTGACCGGTGAAGACGAATGCAACTTGACGAATAGGTTGAGAGCTTGCCGGTATTACTGGTGCACCAACTTTGAGATCATCTGCAATACAATAACTTCCGAGCTTTAAGCGTTCTCTTCGCATGGCAAGCGTATAGACCATAGCGTCGAGGTTGCCTGGGTTTTTCTCCAGGTACTGGGCATACTTGGCCGCCAATTCCGTAATGGCTGGTATGCTGTTACCCGATAGCAGCAACAGTGACTTGCGTTTGGGCGTTGTATTCGAGCCATGGCCATTCGTTGCGAGGTGGTAATCCTTTGTTCGGCGGCGCCGCTTTGACGGGAGCCCCATGGAGTCTGCAGAGTCAAGGACCATCTATAGAATTAGAATGCGTAGCAAACGCAAGGCACGTTTTCAAGCTACTCACATGTACATTAGAACCTCCCAAACCAAACGAATTGATGCTTATGCGTTCACAGGTCTGTTCAGGCCATGGAAGAGGATCAACTGGGACATGGAGATTACGGTCCCATCGGACTGAGAAAGGCATTAGTCTCTCCCAGCGTACTATGACATGTGACTTACTTTTGGGATTTGGCTTCTCAAACTTGATATTTGGCAAGATGGTCTTGTTTTCGAGAGCGACTACCGTTTTGAGAATGCTGGTTAATGCAGAGCCACCTTCCCCATGGCCCAGATTTGGTTTTACAGATCCTATGTAGACCTTTTCGTCGCCTCCAAAACACTGCGCAATAGCGGCCGTCTCCAAAGGATCGCCGACTACTGTCCCAGTACCATGAAGCTCAACGATCTTGGTGTCTGCAAGATTCAATCCTGCAGATGCGTATGTTTGTCGAATCAATGCCTCCTGCGCAACGGCATTCGGAGTACCAAAGGTTCTGGAACCGTCACCGCCATCAGCATTGCTATCACAAGCACGGATGACGGCGCGGATGGGGTTGCCGTCGCGGATGGCATCCTGGAGGGGCTTCAGGTACATGGCGCACACGGATTCTCCCCTGGCAAAGCCGTTGGCATCGGCATCAAATGTTTTGCAGTTGCCATCCGGTGCCAAAAGGCCCAAGGCTGACATTGAGATGCTTGTTCGGGGCGTTATGATGACGTTTGCACCGGCCACTATTGCCGACGGGCACGAGCGATTGTGAATGGCCAATATTGCTGCGTGTACTGCCTGAGCTGTAGCGGAACAGGCCGTTTTGACACTGACACTAGGACCTAGTAGATCGTATTCATAGGCAAGCCGGTTGGACAAGGCAAAATCCGACTTCCCGATCATCTGGTACGGCGCAAAGTTCAGGAGGTCGACATTCTGCAAATCCTGCCAATCTTCTGTAAAATTGCCAACAAAGGTGCCGATGTTCCTCCCTCGAAAATCGGTCTCGCCCGCGCTTTCAAAAGCCTCGCGTGTCACTTCGAGGAGAAGGCGCTGACTAGGATCTACAGTCGCGATTTCGGCGTTGGACATGCGAAACATGGAGGCGTCGAATTTAGACAGATCGAGGTCTAAGTAATAACCATACTTGGTCATGAGTGTCCCGGGCTTGTCCGGGGGACCAAAGAAAGCTTCGACATTGTATCTATCTTCCGGGACAACAGATCTAGCATCTCCCTTGTTTACGAGAAAATCAAAGAGGTCAGACGGGCTTCGAATCCTGCCCGGCAATCTTACGCCTATGCCACAGATGGCGATATCTGTGTTGGAAAAGCCATTGGACTCGATACGAGGACTGGAGGAGCCATTGGTGCCATTGGCACGAGCGCCAGAGAACCTGTTTGTGCCATTGACATTGGCACCGGAGGAAGCACTGATGGCAAAGTCACTGGGTTCTGTAAATCCATTTGTGCCATTGAGGTGAGCGTCGATGAAATCGTTGGTACCATTGACATAGGTATTAGAGGAGCCATTGATAGGTTGACCTTTAGAGGACGCGTGTGTGGTCGGTTCATTCGCGGTCGCTCTGTTGGCGTGAGAATAACCATTTTGCCACGTTCCGTGGCTCTCGCTTGGAGGCATGATGTAGAGGTAAAAGAAGGTGCATAGAACAGTATGTAACTCGTCAAAATCATGGACGTACTTACAGGGATTACTAACTGTAACGAGGATGTATGTGCAGCCGGCATTCTATTCGCCAACCGGCTTCTGCCTTTCCAGGCCCCCCGACGCCTAGCCATGATGCCACTACCTGAACAGAAGCAATCTAGGGACCTAGAGCCATGGAAGTCAGCCAGACTGCAGGCTGGAAAGAAGGATTGAAGGATGCTGGCGGGTTGATACGAGGCTAGACCGTTTCCGCTTAGTCATCTTTTTACCCGCAAATTCCCCGAAAGCGCGATTGAACGTCTCTTTTGCAAGAGCTGCTATAGTAACAACGGTAAGGTACAGCACAATGGCGTTAAAAAGCCGGTCACTCTCTAGGTCCATCGTGGCTACCTGTCGGTTCTCTTGCTGTAATCAATATACCCGCAAAGACAGATTAAAGCGCTGGGACATGAGATGGGCATGTCATCCTTCAATCCTTCAAACAGCTACCCTATGCACATTCTTCTTGGTAGGCATTAATCCAAGATTAGTAAGATGTGGCCTCACAGCCTTACCATCATGGTATGACACAGTCCATCGCAACTAGGGCATACTGGTCGCGCCGCATTTCTGTATAGTTTCGCATACTCGGCGTTGTATTGGAGTGCTAGGTGGACTTTTCCCACACGCGATCGGCAAACCCGGTAATAGACTTGACCGCCATCACTCAAACGAAGTCAGAAATCCATTGTCTGTTTTCGCCATCACAATTCGTCATGGCGCCCTTCTTGGACGACCGCCAGAGCGAACGGCAAGAGAAGGATGTGCCGCCGCTGAAGCTCAAGCTGGAGGGTTTTATTGCTGGTGCTCTCGATATCAGATTGCAGAAACTTCGGAAGCAAAGTCACAAAACGTGGCTTGCGCTGGGTGGGGATTCCCTGACTGCCGTCAACTTCATGGGCTTCTGTCATGACGCTGGCATCAGTGTTGATATTCCAGACATTTTGCAATCGGAAAGTATCGACGACTTGATTAATCGGATCGCAAAATCCCATCAATCCACACCAACGTCGAGCAATGGCATTAAACATTCCTACCATAATGGTAGCAGCAATGACTATGACGACCTATGGCACTACGGTGCGCCCAAGGGACCGCTTTGGGAGGAGATAGGCGCTTCCCTTGGAAATCTTGATGACATCGAAGGAATGGCGCCTTGCTCCCCCATGCAGGAAAATTTCATCGCTCTCCAAAGCATTGACATTCGGGCATATCAGCTTCTGATTGCAGCGAGGGTCTCTTCCACCAATCCTGCGGTCGCGCTGACTACCAGTAACGTGCAAAAATGTTGGAGAGCAGTAGTGAAACGGCATACCGCTCTCCGTACTATGTTTGTGGAGAGCGTGGATCGTCCAGGAAAATGGGTCCAGGTTGTGAAGAGAAACATCGACCCCCAAATCAGCGTCATATCAACCTCCGAGGCTGAAAACAGGACTTCTTTCGACGGATACAGCTCCAAATTCCCTCATCATCTAACGCTAGCACAAGCGCCAGAGCAGAAGTTGTTAGTGAGGCTAAACATATCTCATGCTATCGCCGACGGCATGTCGATTCAGATTCTGTTCCGCGACCTTTGCCGAGAACTGACTGGAAACCTTGCTGCAGGTGAGTCATTACCATGTGGAGGGTTTCTGCAAGCCCAACAGCCTGATACTTCACGTGAGACTCTTACATATTGGATGCGGTACATGCGTGCAATCGAGGGCACTTTTCTTAGTAGCCCCAGCTCAAAATCGAAGCCGACTGGCCTGTACATGGTCGATCAATACGCGCCCATACCATCAGAGATGACTCGGGACCTGAGGGAGGGTTTCAACGCTACCTTGGTGAACGCATGTCAAGTCGCGTACGCAATGGTATTACGCTCTCTTACTGGTGCGAACAGTGTTTGCTTCTCATACACCGCCTCGGGCCGACAGAAACGTATCAAGGGTTTGCGAGATGCTCCTGGTAACTTCGTCAACACGCTTCCATGCCATGTTGACTTCAGCGATACAACCACAATCGCTGACGCTTTGAACCGCGTACAAACTGATTTCCTTGCCAGCCTCCCTTATCAGGGAGCTAACTTGACCGACAGCCAGGAGATGAGAGGAGGCTCAGTACGTCAGCTCGGCGATTCACTTCTGTCCTTCCAACGAGAAGCCCCTGAAACGGATTTTGACAATACGGGGATTGCAGTGCACGTCGATTCGTGGGAGGCTCCCACCGATGTAAGTGATGTGTCTATTCAGATTTGCCATAAATGCTGATTAACATGGATTTTGTAGTATCACTACACGTTAGCTATCAGTTCTGACCGAAACCGCTTAGGCCTAAGACTGTCAGTCTGGGACTCGTTGACCTGCAGTGAAGATGCACACAACATGATGCAGCTGTTTCGTGACAGTCTAGACTTTGTGCTACGAAATGCCACTAAGTTATGCTCTGATTTTGTTGGAATAACTTCGCATGATCAATCGAAGATAGTCGCTCTTAATGGGAACCCACCCACTATCCCACGCAATTGCATTCACAGCCAGGTGTCCGCTGTGACACGTCGACAACCTAACGTTCCCGCTATTTGCGCATGGGATGGACAGTTAACTTACAGCGAGTTGGACACCATGGCCTGTCGACTGGCTGCCTATCTTATTCATCTTGACATGAAATTTGAGGAGAATATTGGCGTGTGCATGGATAAGTCTGTTTGGACACCAGTCGCTATGCTAGCAATCCTGAAAGCCGGAGGTGTGGTAGTACCTCTGGGAAATCAGCATCCATTGATTCGTATTCAAACCATCGCTCATAATGCCAACATATCTATATTGATGACAGATCGGGTTCACGCCAAAAGGCTAGAAGGGATCGCAACTCACACAATCATCCTACATACGAATTATCTGAATCAACTGCCATCACCCAAAATCTCCAGTTGGCCTAATGTGTCACCAGACAACGCCGCCTGGATCGTTCACACCTCCGGAAGTACAGGTGTCCCAAAAGGCGTTGTACTTGAGCATAAAACGCTATGCGCCACGATGCATGTTCAAGCTGCTCGGTACAACATGGGACCTTCAACACGAGCTCTGCAATTTTCTGCGCATACCTTCGACGTGGTGGTCAAAGATATATTTACAACCTTGAGTTTTGGCGGAGTTGTGTGCATCCCTTCGGAGAGACAACGGCTCGACAACCTAGGAAAGGCCATTCAAGACATGAGAGTAAATTTTGCCACACTGACTCCGACTGTTGCATCCTTACTTGATTTACGGGACCTTCCTAACGTCGACACAATTGTTTTGACAGGCGAGGCCCTGAAGCCTGCCGTTATAAAACCCTGGCTGGAACAGCATCATGTGAAATGGTTCAATGGCTATGGTCCTTCCGAATGTTCGCACGTCTCGACCATTAATGGGCCTATTACTTGCTCTGAAGACGCCTCAAATATTGGGTTTCCAGCCGCAAACTGCTTGTGGGTGACAGAACCTCTTGATCCAGACCGCCTAAGTCCTATTGGCGCAATAGGGGAGCTTTTGATTGAGGGCGCGATTGCTCGCGAGTACTTACACGACCCAGCGAAGACAGCGGCATCCTTCGTCGTGGACCCAGGCTTTACCAAGAGGCTTGGTCTAACGCCTGGGAGGCGTATGTACCGCACTGGCGATTTGGTCAGGCAGAACAAAGACGATTCCTTGACCTACCTGGGCCGTCGAGACACGCAGATCAAGATCCAAGGCCAACGAGTTGAAGTAGGAGAAATTGAGAGTCGCATCTCACTTCTATTACCTAGTAACCCACGCGTCTGTGTGGATCTGGTCCAGTCCCGCAACGGTTCGTCGATTCTTATGGCAGCAATAGATATGCAGGAGGTAGAGTCCAATAGAGCTTCAGTACCTGGCACGCTTTGCGAGGCATCTGAAAAAATCAAGAATTTGCTGCAGAATATCCAATCCGACCTAACAGAGCAGCTACCTCTATACATGGTTCCAAGCCATTTCGTACCCTTCAAAGCTTTGCTAACAAATAGCTCTGCAAAGCTGGACCGGCTAGCTACACGTAAGGTACTCGAAGCCTTAACAGAAACCGAATTAGCATCGTTTCACAAGTATGACTCTATGGGGACCATATCAACGAACACGGAGATGAGTCTTCAGACAGTTTGGGCTGAGGTGCTTGGGCATCCGATAGCGGACATCGGTTGTAACAGTCATTTTATGCAGCTTGGAGGAGACTCTGTGGTCGCTATGCGCATGGCTGCTGTGGCGCGGAGGAAAGACATACCCTTTTCCGTGGCCGATGTTATTCAACACCCGCGGTTAGGTGACCTGGCACGGATTGTAGATGGTTACAATCAAGCCGCATTGGAAGCTGCTAAGGAAGACCCTATACCATTTGAACTATGGAATGGTTTTCTTGGGGCGAGCGCTGAGCAGCAGAAAGCGCGACTCGCCAGCGTGGCTAACCAGTGCAAGATTTCTCCGAGCCAAGTGGAGGATATATATCCTACTTCGCCACTCCAAGAGGGTCTGATGGCCATGACGACCCAATTTCCGGAGACTTATGTTGCACAGATTGCATACCGCATCGACCCGAAAGTCGATTTGGAGCATTTCCAAAAGGTTTGGGCCGACGTTGCACGGTTACTCCCTATACTGCGGACGCGGATTATTTATACCCCTGATTCAGGATCACTACAGGTGGTGACACGAGACGCACCTCAGTGGACCGCCGCATCTGATCTGTCGAAGTTCGTCAAAGCGGATCATGCAGCATCTTTTGCGTACGGGACGCCCCTCAATCGATTTGCTATTGTATATGGCAAAGGTCAGGACGAGCGTTATTTTGTATGGACAATTCATCATTCTACCTACGATGGACCGACGATTTCTAGGACGTTGAAGATGCTGGTACAGGTCTATCAGGGACGCCCGTGCGAGGCTGTAACCCCTATCCCACGCTTTATTCGATATCTCGTGCGAAACACTCAGAAAGAAGGGTGGGAACGGTCCAAGATCTACTGGCAGCAGCAACTCAAGGATGCTCACCTGACTCGCTTCCCAAAATCTCTCGGTCCGTCCTACCGGCCTTTTGCCAACGGAGTTGAGAGACATTACTTTGAGCTTGAAAATGCCAGCAGGAACGGCAGTCGTGTCTCACTTGCCATCCTTCTACGAGCAGCGTGGGCCCTGGTGGTCGGCAGCCGGACCGGTAGCGACGAGGCCATACTTGCGGTCATTCTTTCGGGCCGCAACGTGCCTGTATTTGGTATTGAAGATGTGGTCGCACCCACAATTGCCACTGTCCCTGTCAGGATACCCATTGATCGAAAGCAGACCATCGTGGACTTCCTAGCGTCGGTGGATTCCCAGAACACAACCATGGAGCCCTACGCACAGTTTGGCCTTACCAATATTCGCCGTGAAGTTGCAGATCTCGGGCACGACTTCGACCCAGGACATCTTTTTGTTGTGCAGTTTCGCCAACCTCCCGAAGACATCATAGCTGCTGAAACCCTTGGTATCAAAGGTCTCGCAGGGGAGAGACAAAACTTCGAAGGTTATGCCTTGGTCGTCGAATGCATGCTAGATGCTCGTGGCACCGGCATAGAAATCGAGATGCATTTCGATAAAGACGTTCTGTCATCCTCTCGCGTAAAAGATCTGATGTTCCAGCTGGAGCACCTCGCACGCGAACTACAACCCTATAACTTGTCACATGCGGCCTTAGATGTGGTTCAACGAAATGCCACGATCGGGAACATTGATCTTATCACCCCCGATGACAGAAAGAAGTTGCTGAGCTGGAACAGACCACCTCCGGATGCCGTGCAAGTCACTCTGGATGAATTAGTGGGAGATCAAATAGCAAGAAGTCCTCAAGCCGTGGCAATCTGCACAAGGAATTGCCAGATTACCTATGCTCGACTAGATGCCACTGCCCATCGTCTAGCACAACATCTCGTTTCGGTTGGGGTTGGCCCAGAAACCCTTGTTGGTCTCTGTATGGAGAAATCCGAGCTTGCCGTCATATCAATGCTTGCGGTTTTACGGGCAGGGGGTGCTGTTGTACCGCTTGGTATACAACTCCCCAGTGCACGACTAAAGACCCTGGTTGAAGACTCCAAGATCTCTATAGTTTTAGTCGACATTTCCCAAGCGAAGCGATTTGATGCCTTAGTCTCTCATCCTATCCTTGTGAACGCCAGCCTTTTAGACTTGCTGCCAGCACCGCACATGCCTGTGCTCTCACGGGCCAGCCCAAGTAGTCCAGCGTGGGTAATTTTCACATCTGGAAGTACTGGTGTCCCTAAAGGAGTCGTCCTGGAACATCAAGCACTATGTTCTGGTATCCTTGCTTCAGGAGTCCGCTTTGGCGTCACAACCGCTACAAGAAATTTTCAATTCTCTGCCTTTACCTTTGATGTTAGTATTACCGATATTTTTATCACCCTGGTCTATGGAGGTTGCGTCTGTATGCCATCCGAAAAAGATCGCACAGACGATGTCGAGTCTGTAATGAATGATTTAGCTGTCACTTTTGCAGTTTTAACACCGACAGTAACTTCGATGCTCGATCTGGAACGCGTTCCATCATCACTTGACACCATTGTATTTGTGGGCGAGGCAATAAAACCTGCTGCAGTGAAACCCTGGGTGGGTCGTGTCAAGGTTTTCAACGGATACGGGCCAGCTGAATGCTCTATATACTCTGTCATTAATGGTCCAGTCCTTCGACCGGAAGATGCACCCATCATTGGCTCCACTGTGTCGAATCGTTTGTGGTTGACTGATCCTTCCGACCACAACTCTCTTGTTCCTATTGGAACTCCAGGTGAATTACTCATCGAGGGACCAGCTCTCGCTCGCTGCTACCTAAACGATAGCGAAAAGACTGCTGAGTCATTTGTGCTTGATCCACATTTTATTAGGAAACTCCGTCTATCACCTGGACGCCGTATGTATCGAACCGGAGATCTCGTCCAACAGAATTGCGACGACGGATCTTTCGTGTGTCTTGGCCGTCTCGACACGCAGATCAAAATTCGCGGCCAGCGCGTTGAGGTTGGGGAAATTGAGAGTCAAATTGTGCGTCTCCAACCCGAAATTAAACAGGCATGCGTCGAGCTCGTTCGGCTAAACAACGTCTCCGACCCATTGCTTCTAGCTGGAGTGGAAATTTCGAGGCAGCATGACGACGAATTAATTGTTACTGACACCATTCTTCGGCCCTCGCCCCGGACGCAAGACATATTGGGAAACCTTCGCTCCGATCTTCTCCAAATTCTGCCACTTTACATGATCCCGTCGTATTTTATACCAATGAGCTTCCCAGTGAACGCCTCAGGCAAATTAGACCGACGAGCTACAAAAACAGTACTCGAAGACCTCAGTCGCGAGCAGCTGAGAGCTTTTGTGACTGACCGCGAGAATCCAGTGGAGGACCGCATGCTCTCAGAGACTGAAGAGCAGCTCCGTATATTATGGGCGCAGGTGCTCAACATTCCTGCAGAAGGAATCGGAGGCGCGAACGACGACTTCTTCGAGCTTGGAGGAGACTCTGTAACGGCCATGAGGCTCGTTGCAGCAGCGCAAACGGCGCCAAAACCATTGCATCTTGGAGTCGGGAAGATTCTCACAAACCCACGCCTCGTGGATATGGCACGGGTATCGAGCGAGCACAAAGCAACAGAAGCGTCTGCCGCCGAAGCAGACCCAGAGCCATTCGAGCTCTGGCGTGGCTTCAAAGATGTGGATGTGGACAAGCGGAAGGACTGGCTCACCGCCCTAGCCGAGCAATGCGAAGGTCTGGCTGGAGCCGATGAGATTGTCGACGTCTATCCTTGTACCTCGTTACAAGAGGGGATGATGGCGATGACATCCCACCAGACGAGCGCGTATGTGGCGCAGCAAGTTTTCAGGATTGGAGCAGATGTCGACATTTCGCGCCTGCAACGGGCTTGGCAAATAATGAGCGACAGACTTGCGATCCTCCGCACACGCATTGTATATACAGCTCAGGGTTCCGTCCAGGTCGTTGTGAGAAAGGCAACGCAATGGGAGGATGTCAACGGCCTGAGCAGCTACTTGACACGGGATCAGTCAAAGCCTTTTGCTTATGGGACAACATTACATCGTCTGGCGATTGTACAGGATGCTACAGGCCCGTATTTTGTATGGACCGTGCACCATGCTGCATATGACGGATGGTCATTGTTACTCGTTTCACGAATGCTGGCTCAGATTTACCGAGGGGAGACAGATAGCTTTGTGCAAACTCCAACATCACGCTTTATCAAGTACCTCCAACAGAAGGACGAGGACGCCACCGCCGTCTACTGGAGAAGCCAATTGGGCGACACCCAATTAGTCCGATTCCCCCCACGCCCATCCGCGCAATATCAACCACATGCCAGCAACCTTCTCCAAACACGACTTCACGGCTTCTCCGAGCAATACCGCAGCGACAGAAGCACCTCGACGGTTTCTCTAGGCTCACTTCTGCGGGCAGCGTGGGCCACGACTCTAGCGACTTATACTGGGACTGATGAGGCAATCGTCAATGTTTCTCTAAGCGGTCGTGATGCTCCAGTAGAAGGCATTGCCAATATCGTTGCACCAACCATTACCACTGTGCCGGTCCGAATCAAGATAGACAAAAAGCAGTCTGTAACTGAATTCCTAGCCGCTGTAGACCAGCAAGCTAAAGAGATGGTTGCTTTTGAGCATACTGGATTGCACCAGATTCGGAACGCTGTGCTGGGGCTTGATTCGGATTTTGATGCAGGTCACCTGTTCATCGTACAGCCAGCGGTTACCGATGGTGAACAGCCGGCCTTTGAGACTATTGGCCTCGAGCTTACCACGACCACGGCAGAAGGTGCAGAGAGTCGAGACTTTGGCGGTTACGCACTCGCCACAGACTGTACGATCAACGCGGATTCCGTCGATATCGAAATTCGCTACGATAGCAATGTTCTGCCGCAGTCCAGAGCAGAAACCCTCATGTCCCACTTTGAGCACACTATACGGCAGCTAAAGGACCACGGGCGCGGCAGCTCAATGGCCGAGCTCGACTTTACCGGTCCAGCTGATGCTGGTGTCATCCAGGCATGGAATCAAAGATCCCCGTCAACCAAACAGGCATGCATTCACGATCTTATTCAATTGGTGGTCGAAAAGAGTCCAGACTCTCAAGCCATTGACGCCTGGGACGGACAATTTTCCTACGCAACTCTTCATGCCACCGCTCGCCGGCTCGCTCATCGCTTAATCAGCCACTGCGGCGTCGGTCCAGAAATCAAAGTGGGATTATGCATGAATAAGTCATGTTGGGCTGTCATCTCGATATTGTCAATTCTTATGGCAGGCGGGGTCGTGGTACCTCTGGGAGTCCAACAGCCTCTCATAAGGGTCTCAACCATTGCGCGAGATTCCGAAATATCCACCATGCTGGTCGACGCAGATCAGGCTACACGTCTTTCCCAACTCCCAAATACCCCACCACACCTCATCATCGTCGACACAGCCCTTCTAAGTAAGCTACAGACCCCAGCAGCTACGGAACGGGTCTGCGATAGCGTTTCGCCTGATAACGCGGCATGGATTGTTTATACTTCTGGTAGTACAGGAGTACCCAAAGGCATCGTTCTCGAACACAAGGCGCTTTGCAGTAGCTTTCAAGCACATGGTCCTCGGGTTGGTTTCAGTGCAGATACGAGAGCCCTTCAATTCTCCGCATATACTTTCGACAACTGCATAGAGGATATCTTGTCTGTCCTGACATTTGGAGGCTGCGTTTGCGTTCCATCTGAAGATCAGCGCATGAATGCGCTTACGGATACTATTCGCTCAATGAACGCCAATCTTCTCAATACCACATCGACTGTAGCCTCACTTATCCGGCCAAAAGATGTACCTATGCTCAAGACTTTGTAAGTGATCATACACATCCCCCTTAGAGACACTACTGATAATTTCTTTCTCAATTGGTAGACTACTAGGAGGCGAAGCCGTGAGTGCCGCAGTCGTCGAACAATGGCTTGGATACGCCGAAATAATCAACACCTATGGTCCAGCGGAATGTTCTGTTGATGTTGCTTGTTCAGTGCCGATGAGGCAACCATGTGATGCGTCTACAATCGGACTCCCGCTTGGTGTTTGCTTCTGGGTCACGAGCGTATCTAACTACAATCGTCTAGTTCCTATCGGGGTACCTGGAGAACTCTTGATAGAAGGCCCACATCTCGGAAGGGAATATCTCAGCGATCCTGGCAAGACGACCAAAGCTTTCGTGTGGGATCCTGACTTCGTGACACAGCTTGGCATATCATCTGGACGTCGCATGTACAGAACAGGAGATCTCGTGCAGCAAAATCCCGATGGATCGCTTGTTCATCTCGGTCGAATCGATACCCAAATAAAGATTCGTGGTCAGAGGGTAGAAACTGGGGAAATTGAGAGTAACATAGTCCAGCTGCGAAAGGAAGTTCGGATTGCTTGTGTCGATCTAATCAGGCCGAGCGATGAGTCTACTGATCCGATGCTCGTAGCTGCAATTGACGTTGATGGATTCGGAAACAACGAAGATGATAACTTGCAGCTGCAAACAGTGCGCAAACCGACAGATGCTCTTCGCACTCTCATTCGAGACCTGCGGGCTTCACTACTGCAGGTTCTCCCACGATATATGGTACCACTATTCATTCCAATGACGAGTCTGCCCCTTAACGCCTCGAGCAAATTAGACAGACAGGCTACTCGTGACATCCTCGGGGCGCTGAGCCGTGCACAACTCGGAGCGTTCGAAAGACCAACCCAAAACGCGGAGGACAGGGTTTTGTCACCCATGGAAGAACGACTTCGTCGCATTTGGGTTGAAGTACTGGGATGCTCGCCGGATATAAGCCCTCACGATGATTTTGTTCAGCTCGGAGGTGACTCTGTCACGGCTATGCGTCTGGTTGCTGCAGCCCAGGGGGCAAAGATACGGATCGGAGTAGCAGACATCCTGCAAAACCCACATCTATCAGACCTGGCTCTCGTAGCTGAGAAGTCTGGCTCAACTGCTGAGGTAGTAACGGATCCAGCCCCATTCGAGCTTTGGGATGGCTTCTCCGAGGCAGATGAAAAAAGACAACAAGCATGGCTTTCAGAAGTTGCAAAGAAATGTGGCGTAACACCACAAGATATCGAGGATGTCTATCCAGCAACAGCTCTCCAAGAAGGCCTTATGGCAGTGACAGCTCAGCAGCCAGGGGCCTACGTTGCACAGAATATTTTCCGCATCCGAGGTACCGACATGACGCGTTTCAAGGGGGCCTGGTCAAAGCTCATGAGTGCTCTTACAATTCTGCGCACCCGTATTGTTTACCACAATGCGCAAGCTGGCTCAATACAGGTAGTTGTACGCGAAGAGTTGGAGTGGATACAGGCCAACGACTTACAAACGTATATAGCGAAGGACAAAGCCATTCCTTTCGCTTACGGAACGCCGCTTCACCGTCTGGCCATTGTTGAGGCAGATCAGTCAAATCATTTCGTGTGGAGCCAGCATCACAGCGGTTACGATGGATATCAAATGGCCCTAACGCTCGCAATACTGGCTCAGATCTATCAGGACGCCGGAGAACGTTACCAGCAACCGCCCCCAATACCTCGATTCATAAATTATCTCAAGCAGGCAGACAAAAAGCAGGTGGCAAAATACTGGCGGCAGCAATTAGAGGATGCCCATTTGACTCGCTTTCCTCCACTGCCGCACCCGTCGTACCATCCACATGGCGATGGGCTCTTGAAGCGGCGAGTACAGCGCAGCAGGCCGTACAATGGAGCCCCGGCCTCAATCCTTTTGCGAGCGGCATGGGCTATTACCGTCGCTACATTCACTGGTAATAACGACGCTACTTCGACTGTCGCACTCTCTGGACGTGACATTCCAGTGTTGGGAATTGGGAATATGGTTGTGCCGACCATGGCCACTGTGCCAATGAGAACGCGCCTCGATAACCGTACGCAGCTCGTCTCTGAGTTCTTCGCCGCTATGGAGCGTCAGAATGAGGAGATGAAGCCATTTCTGCACACAGGTATGCAACATATCCGTGCTGCGGTACCTGGATTAGGAGTCGACTATGATCCGGGACATCTCTTCATCATACAACCAGAAATGGGTAATGAGGACAATGATTCTATCCTAGATACTGGCCTCGAGCCACTTGCTATTGATAAGACAGATTTTGGTGGATATGCACTCGCGGTAGATTGCACCATCAACCTCGACGCCACAGTAGGCATTGAGCTGCAATACGACAGTAAGGTGATCCCAGTACCGATGGCCGAGGCACTCCTCTCACAGTTTGAATACGCGATGCAACAATTGGACATTCACAGCAATACCATTATCGGCGATCTCGATCTTTTCAAACCAGCTGATGTAGAGAGGGTTCGAAACTGGAATCAGCCTGTCCTTAAAGCCACCTCCGAGCAGTCATGCATCCACGAGCTCGTACAGGCCGTGGTTGAGAGACAGCCGAATGCACGGGCCGTATTGTCGTGGGATGGTGCAATGTCCTATCTGACACTTTGTAAAGCTGCTTGCCGGCTTGCTCACCACTTGGTCAGCCTCGGAGTCGGACCAGAAGTCACTGTTGGTGTGTGCATGGACAAGTCTGTATGGGCAATGGTGTCAATGTTGGCCATTCTCCAGTCAGGCGGTGTAGTGGTCGCATTAGGCACGCAGCACCCCCTAAGCCGTATTAAAACGATTATCGCAGACGCAGACATTAGGGTAAACCTCATCGACAAGGCACAAGCAAAGAGACTAGGGAGCGTGCCGCATCCGATTGTGGTGGACGAATCTTTCGTCGATCAGCTCCCAGCTCATGCATTACCTCCCTCAACCAGTGTAAAGCCAGAGAATGCAGCTTGGATTGTTTATACATCAGGTTCTACCGGTACGCCAAAAGGTGTTGTCCTCGAACACCAGTCGCTTTGCACGGGTATCATCGCTCATGGCACCCTGTTCGGTAACAATACACGCACCCGTGCTCTTCAATTCGCTTCTCACACATTTGGGGTCGTTATTGAAGACATGTTTACCACGCTCATTTTTGGGGGTTGTACATGTATCCCGTCCGAGGATGAGCGTCTGAATATGAAGGAGCTTGAAAGCATGATGCGTGGTATGCACGTCAACTTTGTCAATCTGACGTCAACTGCTGCGTCCCTGATCGATCCGCATGAGGTTCCTGAAATTGAGACTGTGGTACTTGGTGGTGAAGCCGTCAGGCCTGCAGTGGTGGAAATGTGGGCGAAACATGCAAGAATACTCAATGCCTACGGCCAGAGTGAGTGCTCTGTGGAGTCTGTCATTGGCCTGGTCGAACACGAGGGAGATGCCATGAAGATTGGCAATCCTATCGGTAGATCTGCTGCTTGGGTGGTCGATACCTCCGACTGCAATCGTCTTGTGCCAGTAGGAGCACCAGGCGAACTTTTAATTCAGGGGCCACTACTTGCGCGAGGCTATCTGAACGATGCGAACAAGACCGCAGCTTCCTTTGTGTCGGATCCTACATTCCTCACACGACTTGGTTTCTCGTCCAAGCATGGCAGCCGGATGTATCGGACTGGTGATCTCGTGCAGCAAAATGAGGACGGCTCGTTGATGTACCTGGGTCGTCGCGATGGCCAGATCAAGGTCCGGGGGCAACGGGTAGAGCCTGGTGAAATTGAGAGTCGCATTGTCCAGCTTCATCCCGAGATCTCTCACGCTTTTGTGGGCTTGGTAAGACCACGCGATCAATTGGCATCCGCCGACCTTGTGCTTGCAGCTGCTGTCGAACTCACGGAACTAAGAAATGAACAAGATAGACACGACTCGCCGCCAGCAGTTCAAGCGCCCACACAAGATCTAGCTCTGATGATACAAAGGATGCGTACCGCTCTGATCCAGAACCTACCCCACTATATGGTCCCAAGCTATATTGTGCCTGTGTCAGGTCATTTGCCTGTTAATGCGTCCGGAAAATTGGACCGACGTGCCACTCGCGCCATCCTCGACAGCTTAAGCCGAGATCAACTCGCAGCCTTCAGCAAGGTGAAGATTGATGTGAACAGGCCGCTATCAGCGACTGAAGAGCAGCTTCAAGCCGCCTATGCAGAGGTGCTTGGCTGCTCTGTGAATGAGATCGGGCCCGAGGACCAGTTCGTCCAACTGGGAGGTGACTCTGTAGCAGCAATGCATGTTGTTGCGGCTTGTCGCCAGCGAGGTATGATCGTGACAGTCCGAGACGTCTTGCTAAAACAAAGCATTGCGGCTCTGGAATCGTGTGTGCAGATGGACGATATAGCCCATGGATTGAACGGTGTGCTAGAAGAATCATCTGACGTAACGGAAGGCCAGGAGTGGATGTTGAACCATCATGTCGCTCGCCCAGATGTTGGCATGACATACTTTGCACTAGATGCGAAAAAGCCGTTGATAGGCCAGAGAATGGCAGAGGCTTGCAGGACTCTACTTCTTACCATGGAGTCTCTACACACGTGTTTTATTGTCGAACATGGCAAATGGAAGCGGGTTGTGCCCTCGGCGCCTCACCCAATCGTGCAAACATACATTACGGACTTCACAATTGGTGAATGGACGGAGAACTTCATCCAACGAGAGGGATACAAACCTCTTGATGCCAATCAACCGCTAGTGGAGATCGCCATTTGTACCAGTAAGCAAAATGGAGCACATCGCATCCTAATCCGCATATCTCACGTCATCTGGGACGGCATGTGTATTACTCAATTCTGGTCGGCACTCAAGGACCTCTATGAGACTGGCCAAGCCAAGAGAACCGCGACATTTTCACAGTACGTTGCCGAAATTGATAAGTGCCGAACTCCACAGGCCTCTAAATACTGGAGTGAAGTCCTCAACGGTGCGACAATGACACCTATTGAAAATAGAAAAACTCAAGGCAAAGAGCATGTTTTCCGGGCCGGCTTGATAGGTCCCAAGAGGATCGAATTAGGCCAAAATCTTCCCCCGGGCACGACCTGCGCCGTTGTCCTCAAAGCGGCTTGGGCACTTGTGCTAGCTCGATTATCCAAACGCGACGACGTCGTCTTCGCAGAGCTTGTCTCCGGTCGCGCTGGGGTAAACTCCTCCGTCGCCAACGCAATGGGCTGCTGCTCGACCCCCATACCTGTGCGCATCAAAATCGACGCCTCAATGACATACATCGATCTCGTGCACTTGGTCCAAAAGCAGCAGCTCGACAGCATGCCCTTCGAGACCTATGGCTTTCGCCGCATCGCTCAGGAATGCACCGACTGGCCTGCCGATACCTGGGCCACATCCTGGATCAACCATGTGCCGAGCCGGATCGCCAGCAAGTTCGAGATCGATGGCACCGAGTATACGATCTCGCAGCCCAAGCAGGAAGAACAAAATTGGACTTTCAGCGAGACTAGGATCTCGTGGCTTAATGAGGACGATACGCTCGAGTTCAGTTTGGCTTATGCGGTTGATAGGGTGTCGGAGAGAGTTGCAAGGCAGCTTTCTGATGGACTTGTCGTTGCTTTGCAGGAGATTTTCACATCGCCGAAAGCTTTGATTGGGAAGTTCGGCTAGGTGTTTGACATGACATAGCTTGAGGAGGGGCGTAGTGAAGGGATGAAAGGAGACAATAGGGACTGAGGAAGAGATCAGACTGCTACTGAATTCAAGGATCTTTAGGCTATCGGACGGCTGTGTGATGTAGAATATACACTCATATTTGAAGAGAATGCACCTGTTGATTGGGATTTGTCCAAGAACATCCCTCAGACGAAGCATAGGTCTAGCCACGTGGGGCCTAGTTGCTTGGCCATGAGGGCTCCAGGATTTTCACCGCTGAGGCCTCCTACTGTAACCTTCAGTTCATCCCATCTTCAAATCCAAGTGTTGATCACTGTTCTATGTGTTCTAGTGCTGTGATATCCAGCCTCATAGTACATTATATTATCGCGCCCTTCGTTTCATAGCACAAATCAGACTTAGCGCCTTGGCAGTCACAGCAGTCGCAAAATACCACGTAGTCCCCACCAAGACCGCAAAGATGGTCGATTTCAGAATAGTCACTGCTTTACCTGATTCCGCTACACTATGTACAAGTCTCAATAGTACAGTTTTAAGGCTATATTCGTGCGATTCAGGTCACCATTAGTTTCCTTGCACAGCCCCCATGCAGCAACTTAGGACTCGCGTGCCGACTTGGGGTCATTACGCACCAACTAGCAATGTTTCAACTCTTGTTCTTAGCTATAATATTGCTAACAAGATGTAGTGGGCCTCACCTGGTCATTCGCTCCATCCTCTGTATCTTCAGTCCCACTCATAGACATGACACCAAATACAAGAAATCCCGCCGAGCATCTTGAGCCGCTCACACACAATTCACAGGCTATGCAGCCGGCCAAAGATAATGGCTCTGCCGAGTTTCCCCAGCGTAAGTTGAGGGTGTGCCCTCCTAGTACTTGCTGACAAGCTCAGCGACGTGGACCTTTGCTACGGAACAGCCCGACGGTAGCACGCTGCCGCAGATAATCGCCCACCGGGGCTACAAAGCGATGTACCCCGAAAACAGCATGGCCGCTTTTCGCGCTGCGGTGGAAGCGGGTGTGCATTGCATCGAGACGGACGTGCATGTGACCCGTGATGGTATTGTGGTGCTCTCGCATGTAGGTCATTGACTGTTCCTCAACTGAATCGTGGAGTAACGAGGCTGGCATATAGGATGCCAATCTGAGACGCTGCTTTGGCAAAGACCTCCACATCATCAACCATGATTGGGCGGAAATGGCGCCGCTGCGGTCAACGCGCACACCGCATGAGCCGATGCCCCAGTTGGCGGACCTGCTGCAATGGCTGGCGAAGCCTGCGCGCGAGAACGTATGGCTGCTCCTGGATATCAAAGTAGGCTTGCCCGAGAAAGACCCTACATAAAACTAAGAGATATTTACAGCCCGATGTAAACCCAACGCTCATCATCTCGCTGCTGGCGACCATCATCGGTGCCGTAGCACCGCACCCAAAGCGACAATGGGCGCAGCGTATTGTGCTTGGTGTCTGGGGTGCACGCTACCTGCCTCTCGTAAAGCGATATTTGCCCGGGTACGCGGTGACGCACATCACATTCAGCACGCTATACAGCCGGGTGGCCTTTCTTCCACACCGATATGTGTGCTTCAATGTACTAGCTGAGACTTTGGCGCTGAGACCGCTGGGGGAGCACTTTGTGCGGCGAGCCCATGCCAACGGTCGTGCCGTGATGGTGTGGACCATCAACGAGCCTAGCGCGATGCGTCAGGCTTGCAAGCTCGGTGTTGATGGTGTTATCACTGATGAGCCGCAGCTGCTGGCACATGTCTGCGAGGAATGGCGTACTGGTCGTCGGAGGGTATCCTTTGGCTGGCGCTTACAAGCTAGGGCGCTATGGTTTCGTCTTCTTGGTATTCATGTTCTGATACTGCTTTTACTGAAAGATATCTGGGCAATGCTCCTACGGGGTCTCGGGGATGAAAGACAATAAACGCTCCGAAGTACAAACATATTCGGCGATGGAGAGCCCTTAAAGTTCTATCTGCAAAAAGTAAGGGCCAGGAGCAGACCCGAGTCAACGACTAAAAGCTTTTTCCAATAGATGAGCGTCTGGATCTAGGCTTTGCTCCTGGTGTCAACCTATTTGAGTTGCTTATATACGGCTTTCCCAAAGCTGTTTCCAGTGTATATATAGGCTTCTATCACGCGTACACCCTATCCTTGTCCGCGTACACCCCGTCCTTGTAGGCGTACACCCCGTCTATATTAGGCTTAGTAGCCTCTTAGTTTTAATACTTCCCTTTTTGGTGGGCGGTCGGCCCCTCGCGAAGCCCGCCTCGCTAAGCCCTAACCCTAGAACGGGACTTTTTGTGCCGATCTCCGTCCGGTGTCAAAAGGCGTAAAAGTCACTTTTGACACCGACCCTCGGTCATTGAAGAGTGACAATTGATGCTATACACCAGGGGTTTACCGTCTGAATTTTCACCCGCGAGCGGGGCTGACAGTAGGCAGGGCTGGCAAGTGACAGAGATAGCTAGCTCCGAGTCCTTGCTCGTTGTGACAATGGATCCTTCAATCCCTCGTCCCTTCTCACCCAAATTTGGGTGGCGCCACCAAGTTATAACAGCTGTGGGTCTGGCATCTGAAGGCCTGCAGGGCATATGGCAGAGAACAACAGGCTAGAGCTCTTACGAATACGCTAATCCACAATGTTCCGACTCGCCCATACGTGCTGAACTCAGCCCAAGGATGAGAATGAACAAAGATTGACGCATCTCACAATCAAGGCATTGTTGGCGATCAATTACCAAGATGCTCCGGGAAGTTTCCATTGTGCTTGCGGTGGTGGTCATCCTCGCCTATGGCATCGAATTCCTCTTCACTCACTTCGATGACCCTCGAGAGCCTCGACGTTTGACGCCCTCCATTCCAATTATCGGCCACGGCATCGGGTTTATGCGTCATGGATTCGATTACTATCTCACATGCTGTCGAAGCACAGATCAGGAGATATTCACAATCGGCATTCTGAATTTCAAAGTGTACATCACGAATGGAACGCGACTTTTGGGAATGATTCAGAAAGCAAAGACGTTGTCGCTAAGACCCTTCCTTCGCTTTGCCGTCAAGATGCATGGGAACATCAGTGATGAGGCGCATACGGCGTTCGATGGAGACTTGGTGGAGGATTTCAGCGATCGCACGAAGGAGACGCTCACGCCGGGTCCTTACTTGGATCAGCAAAATCTTCGCATGGGCGACGAGGCGCTTGTTGAGGTCGCAGAATTGTTGAAGCAGGGCGAAATGCAACTATTTAGTTGGTCAAAAGATATAATTACAAAGGCCACTGGGGCCAGTTTGTTTGGCACCGAGCATCCATTTCAAGACCCTGAAGTTGTCAATGCTATGTGGTAAGTCAAAGTAGAGTCTTAAAGTCGTGATATATAGGAAGCTAACAGCTGGACTTTAAGGACTTGGGACGAATATCGCTCCGCACATCTATTCGGCATTGACTTCTTCAAAACAGGCTACAAAGCTCGTACCAAGGTTTTCGAAGCCTTTCGAGATTATTTTCGCAATATGCCTGATGATGTGTCGATGATGATACGGGAGCGTCAAAGGATCCTTGTGGAAGGCGGTTTCAAAGAAGAAGACGTTTACAAAATTCAGTCTACGCTCAGCAATGCTTATTTCAACACGATTCCGACGCTTTACTGGACCATCTACGAAGTCTACTCTCGCCCTCAGCTCTTGGAGGACATCCGGGAAGAGATAGCGAATAAAGCAGTGCGTAAGGCCGATGATGGCGATGGCTTTGTCCTCGACGTCACCGCGCTTCAAAATGAGTGCCACAACCTATTATCAGCATACCAAGAAACTCAACGTGTAAAGCATGGCCAAGTCTCCTTCCGCATGGTCACTCAAGACACTCTTCTAGACGGACAGTACCTACTCAAGAAAGGCACCTTTTTGCATCTCCCAGGAAAGCCTATCCACATGAGCGCCGGGATCTGGGGTTCCGACGTCCAAGAATTTGATCCATACCGCTTCGTCCCAACAGGGACCGGCAAGTACAAGACAAAGATGCTGCCGAGCAATTTCCAGCCTTGGGGAGCGCCGCCGTGGCTGTGCCCTGCGCGCCAATTCGCCTCTACAGAAATCTTGATTGTTATGGCGTTGTTGGCGTTGAGGGTGCATCTGACGCCGGCGAAAGGGTGGGTGCCGCCTAAGGAGAAGACTGTTGAGATCTCGACGCTGCCGCATCCGAAGAAAGACATGGCTTTGAAAGTAACGCCGCGCGAGGAGGGACAGGGCAAGTGGAGGATTATGCTGGGTAGGAGTAAAGCGAGGATAACTTTAGCGTCGGGATAAGAAATAGTTGCCTCGCATCCCTCGTCTATGATTTCTTGGACGCGGTCTTCGAGCCTCATGTATTCTTTGAGATGGTTTGAATCCTTCTACCATGTCTGGCGTCAATTCGCTATTCTTACCCGCTTCCCAGTACCTGGAGTATCTTGAACGTATGACTTAGCGGAGTGTGCATGGATTATCCTGCTCTATGAGGCCCCTGCTCCATGGACACTTCCCCCTCCCTCCTCCCGCTTGCGTACATAGCTGCCACTGCTACTACCAAAGCGCCGTGCGATCAGCTTTGTACTTTGTCTCTATTTCGCACACGAGGTGGCGCTTATGCTAAGTAAGTTCGTGTCGAGGTGGTGCCACACTTAGGAGTACGATTAGCCGCAATCGTAAGCTCATACAATGCATTCTGCTTCTGCACAATGTCCTAGCCTGGAGCAGATGTGTCCGGTATACATAGCTAGCAGCAGGCTATCACACCATCCATTCACCATACCAACAAACACACCTAAGTGGGTGATAGCTCTTTTCCACCCGAAAATTTCCGCCAGATCCACAGCCCCTCTGTAGATCTTCAGTGTTGTTTCGGTTTGTCCAATCACTTGGGCAGTAGCCAGGAACGATAATCCTCCTTTTTGGTGACTAGCTTACCTTGCAAGACTCTGTGCTAACGAAATCATGTCCCACAGCAAAGCCGCTATCGTTCCTTCTCCATCGAAGAAATTTGAAGCAAGGAAGGCACCTTCGCCATGGCTATTGTGACCAAACCGCAGGTCAACGGCGCGCCATCAGCCAAGCAAATTACCGTATACGACGCCACGGAGCTGTTCTCGCAGCGGATATGCAAATGGCAGCCGGCATCCAGTCTGGACCTCCCAGTCCCATCAACGAATCCAAACCTGCTGAAAATGCCTCGTAGTCTCAAGTCTGCTGCCTCTCGAGGCCGTGCCGGGCATGATCTCCCTTCTCGTAGGTAAGCCAAAGAACCTGCAATGCACGATAACGGGGTGCACGTGTTGATAGTCCGTCGTAAGGAAAACCAAACCCGGATTGCTTTCCCTTCTCGGGCATCTCGATCGCACTCAAAGGAACCAATGAGCGGATTGATTTGACGGAGACGGAGGTGCATGATGCTTTCCAGTACGCGCTTTTGCCAGGTGGCATTGTAGACCTGGTGAAGGCAAGGTTGCTTCCCCCTTACAGTAAAGACTGTTCTGATATCTAGACCCCAGTGGTTTGAGGGTCTTCAGGTGAAAATTCATGGGCTGGAATCTGCAGGCTCATGGGGGTGCGCTATCGGGAGCGGTAGCCAGGATCTTCTGTACAAGGCTTTCCAAGTCTTCACAGATCCAGGCGATTCCATTCTCATTGACACGTAAGTAAGGCCTAGTCGACGTTCATAGTTCCTTGCCACTAATGCACCGTGGTAGGCCGGCATACTCGTATGAACAGTCCAAGGCCGGAGAGTCTCTATGTCTTGTGCTGAGATATGTGTAATTCTAGGGGCACACTGGGATTCCTTGGTGCAGACGGCCACAACCTCGTCGGTGGGTGTCCTACCTAAGACGTTAATTTGGCACAGCCACCTGCTGATATGTCTGCCCAGAGGTGTTCGCTGATGCTGACGGGTTGGACCCAAATGAGATCAATCGGGTCCTATCAGGGTGGCCCAGCGACCAACCCCGACCCCGTGTATTATACACGGTCCCAACAGGCTCCAACCCAACAGGGCGGTCATGTACACAAGAGCGCAAGATTGAGATGTTAGTGAATTTGAGGAATCATGGTGGGCCTAGCTAATGCGCGAATGCCAGCCTCCGTCTCTCCAAGAAGTACAACTTTCTCATCTTCGAAGATGATGCTTACTACTTCTTGGACTTTGCAGATCCAGCCACCAAGGCGCGCAGCTATCTGTCGCTCGAAGCTGAGGTGAATGGCGAGACTGGACGTGTGCTGCGATTTGACTCTCTGAGCAAAATAGTCAGCGCTGGAATGCGCATAGGAGTTCTTACTACATCCTCCTCCATCCTCTCAAAGGTGAACCTCATCACCGCTAACACCAAGTAAGTCCCAACATGCCCTTTCCCCTTAGCTCAACAAAACCCCGACGGTGCGCTAACATAGCATCAGCCTCCAAGCTGCCTCCACAACCCAAGTCCTCGTGCTAGCACTGCTTCGTCATTGCGGTTACGGAGGCTTCCTCAAACACACTGCCAAGGCGTCTGACTTCTACCGGCGTAGACGTGACGTGTTTGTCGCAGCCGCTCAGCGGCATCTCCTGGGAAAAGCGACGTGGGAGGTACCCACTGCTGGCATGTTCCTCTGGATAAATCTGCTGCTGCCCTCTGGTCAGGACAGTCTCGAGGTCCTCACCAAGTCGGCTATCGCGGCTGGCGTCATCGCTGTCCCAGGAATAGCATTTATGCCTAGCAAAAGCAAGACGTGCAGTATTCGGGCAAGCTTCAGCTTGGTTACTGAAGAGGGCGCTGAAGAAGCTTGCAAGCGGATTGCGGCTTTGGTCGATTATGCCTTTGCTGAGGCTGCGAATGGAGAGACTGCTGTGGTGTAACGAGAAACTTTCGATGGTGTCATTTCTTGCGCGCACTAGAGAGATTTCCTATACCCATCATAAAGTGCAGCAGGGCTTAGACGGTTCCTGGACACGACTCGTATGATCTTAGATATCTTTTGAGTTGGTGCTCGGATGCCTGGCCAGGGTTTCCATGAGCCTGTGCAAAAGGTAGAGTTGGCGGTATTTATTCTTAATTAAAGCCACGGCCATTGCAACATATATTCAGGCAGTCTTCGCCGCTCCAAGAGTATGCCAGTAGGCCATGGTGACTATAGATGATATACCATTGGATAAGTTTCATGCGGCGGTCTTGGTATTAGCGGGAGAAAACTCGCATAATTAGCTTAGACTATATACTGAAAATCTATACTTTCTCTATAGTTACTTATTAACTATATTGATCCTAATTAGGTAATTATAAAGCCGTAGATACCTTAGTTATTTAATCTTATTAACTTTATAATATCTTCTAGATTATATATTATATCTTTACGTAAAAAGGTTACTCTTAAGTATCCTTCCTTTAATACTATATTTATAATAGTAGAGCTATTTAATTAATAACCTTATATACCTAATTAATATACTCTTAAGATAGCAGAGAATACTCTTCCTCTTTAAATAGTTATCCTTATATTATTATTATTAAGGGAAGTTAGCCCTAAGATTTATACTTTAATATAAATAAGATAAGAGTAAGAGTATAAGTCTTATATATTAATATTTATATAAGTATCCTTACTATTAATAATATCCCTATTTATACCTTAAAGGTAACTTATATTAATACTTAATAAAGAGGAGGAGTTAGATATTAAGCTAATATTAAAGTATATATAATTTAATAAGATCTTTGTAACGCACGTCAGAGTATAATATAATATACTTACCTAGTATATATAGACAGGTATAGTATTACTTAGCGGGCTAAGGTACTAAGTAGTAGTATTACTTAGTAGGCTTAGTAACTAAGTATACTAAGTATTACTCTTAGCATGAATCTTATATATCTATATAGATAGCGATATTTCTAATAGATAGGCGCTTCGTGCTTAACTTATATTATAATCCTAGATATATCCTAAGTACTAAATATAATACTTATATTAGACCTGTTTAAATAAAGTCTATCTATCTATATCCTTAATACTCCTTTCTAAGAGAACTAATTATAGGTCTACCCTCCTTAAAGTAAGTAGAACCGTAATATTTTAAGTACCCTTAAGATAAGTACCTTAGGAAGTAGAGACCTCCCCCTCCTAAGTAGTTAGGATTTATAACGCCTAACTATAGATAGTAAAGATAGATCTAAGGTCGCTAAACCCGACTTATATTATAATAAGAGAGAAAAGCTAGAAGACTAGCTTATATAACTTCAGCTTTACTTCGCCTTTAATAGATTAGCCTTACTAGCTATTTAATAGCCCGCCTTCACTATTACTTATATAAGAGGATAAGTATAGAAGTAGGTTTATCCCTCTCTTAAGAAGTACCTTAAGGATAAAGATAACGAAGATAATTAATAGATTAAATAATAGATAGAGAGTTTTATATAGTTCCGCGTAGAAATTCAACGAGTCTTTAGTCCTTTAAATAAAAATAAGGTAGTAACACGCGTTATTTAATATCTATCTTAGAAGAAGTCTACTGCTAAGTATTCTACTTAGTTCTAGTAGTATATAATAAAGACGGACTAGGATAATAACGCGCTAATAATTATATACCACCGTAGATTAAAGTTTAATATTAAAGAAGAACTTATATAAACTAGAATATAAATTAATAATCTTAACGCTCTTATAGTAAAGGTTATAGAAGTCGACGACAAGCTCTATAAATTAGTAATAGAGAAGCGACATAATAGTAGAATATCTAGGATAGAATGATTAGGAATGTTTTCTAGTAATAGTTATAATAAGAAACGATTCTAGCCCCGCGACCTATATAGATATATACCCATGGAACTAGACTTCACTTAGAAACGAGACAAGGGAAAATTCAGGGGTAAGAAGTAGTAAAAAGAAAGGGGTAAGAAAGTAGTAACCTATTATAATTATAATAAACCGGGCCACTTCGCCAGAGATTATAGGACGAAGAATATAGTATTACGTCTATAGTTGAATATACTAAGAAGAGTTCTATATATAAAACCTCTTAGTAATCTAGAAAAATATAACTCCGATCTACCTCCCGAATAAGTTAAGGTAGAGAAATTAGAGGAAGTTATAAAGAATAGATACTATTTTAATATCATTTAAAAAGTACCCTATTTCATTAGGAATCTATTAAGAGGATAGATATCGACTTAGGATATTAATAAAAGAATTAAATAGTACCTTATCTAGGAGGGATATAAGAACTTAGAACTTAAAGAGTTTCTATAGTATATAATCAATGATATCTAGGATAATATAGAGCGGTTACGATAATAGCTCCAGGACATTTAGGATAGGAAGATGGAATTAGAATCTTTAGATAACGGCGAGGTTCTGGAGTATAGCTTAGAATATAGATAGGAAAGTTAAGAGAGCTTAGAAAAAGAAGTACCGCGCTATAAATTAGATATAGGAATTCTAAATAACTCTTAATCTTATACCACTATATTATAAGGATTAAACGAAGAAAAGAACTTTAAGAAAATATAAAACGATAAGCTTTATATCAAGGACTATTAATTCAACTTAGTATACCTATAGTATAGTATTATGCATTAGATAGCTTATATAAACGAATACTACAGATACTACTAGCCCGCTTGAAGAGAAATCGGTAGGAATATAGTTAGGACGATGTATAGATATATATAATAGGAAAACTACTATAATAATAACTGTAACTAGTATCTAGTTAGTAAACGTAGGAACCTATAATTCCTAGGATTATCTAAAGGATAGTATAATAGTATTCAAGGTTAGCTATAATAATATCCGGATATAATAGACTACTATTTAATAGAATAGTATACTTATAAACATGATAGGTATAGGAAGTATATACTTCAAAAGATATAGAGTAGTTTTCTCCCTAAACAGGGAAAAGAGTAATCTCTTATATTATAAGGAGATATAGGTAGATTAATATACTAATCCTAAAATAATTCCTGTATACTACTTAGTATAATATATATATGAATATACTAGTAATGATTAATAGTTAGCGAATTATTATAATAATAGATTCTGGAGTAACTAGGAATTTTGCCTCTTAAAACTTAGTATAGTTAGTAGGCTTACTAATTTAAAGGAAGAAAGACTAGTATAACTTATAGATAGCTAATAGGTTAATACTATTAATAAGAAGGATAGATAAGGAAATATACTCGCTACCTGTAATAATTTAATACTACTATAAGGAACTAACCTTTAATATAGTTAGGATAGCTACTTATTATATCATTTTAGGAATGCCTTAATTAAAGAAGTATAACCTAGTAATAGACTAGAAGAAAGGAGTACTTATATTTATAAATACTAGAGACGTCGCTAGTATATAGCCTATACGCTGATAGTAGACGACGATAGATAAGAAACGGAATTAAAGACCGGTTACAGCTTATATTACTTTAATTTTAAATAAGGATAACCTCGTACGAGGGTCTAATTTAATATATATTAGTAAGGGTTAGTAAGGCAAATAAGCTAGAGCTAGTAAAGGAAAAGATAAACCTCCTAATATCTCTTTAAAGTATAGAAAGTATATAGCTCTATTTAAGGAAGAGTTAATAATAAAGGCCTTACCTAGATACTAACCTTAGGATTATAAGATTGAACTTGAACTAGGAAAGGCCCTGATATTTAGACTAATTAATATATTTTTAAAGAAGGAACTTAGTATACTTCAGGAGTATATTAATAAGAACCTTAAGAAGGGATTTATTTAAGAATCCAAATTATTAATAGGATATCTAATCCTCTTTACGCTAAAGAAGGATGGAAAGCTTAGGTTATATATTAACTATTAAAAGTTAAATGATATTACTATCAAAAATCAATATCCCTTATTAAATATCAACGAGCTATAGGATAGACTCTCTAGAGTAAAGATATTTATAAAGCTTAACTTATAAGGAGCTTATAACTTAATTCAGATAAAGGAAGGAGAAGAATAGAAGACTATATTTAAGACTTATTATAGATATTATAAGTATCTAGTTATATTATTTAGACTTATTAATATACTAGTAACCTACTAAGTACTTATTAATAATATAGTTCAAGCCTAGCTAGATCGTTTAATAATAGCTTACCTCGACGATATATTAATATATTCTAAGAATAAGGAAGAGTATATCATGTATATATAGGACGTACTCTTATACTTATTATAAACGGGACTTCTCCTTAAACTAGAAAAATATGAATTTCATAAGGAATTAATAGAATTCCTAGGATTTATAGTAAGTATTACAGGTATTTGAATAAGCCCTAAAAAGATTTAGGTGATATTAGAATAGCTTATACTATATAATATTAAGTTAGTCTAAAGTTTCTTAGGATTTACTAACTTTAATCGACGATTTATTAAAGGATATTCAAAGAAGGTACTCCTACTTATAGATATTATAAAGAAGGAAACTGGATTTTAGTAAAGACTAGCTTAAAAGTAATCATTTAAAACGCTTAAATAAGCTTATATAGATCTATTAATACTCTATACCTTTCAGGCTAGCGAGCTGATACGTATTGAAATATTAATAACGAGATGATAGGTAGTACCCTATAGCCTATTACTTACGTAAGATATCAAGAGCTGAATAGAACTACGATATCTATAATAAGGAATTACTTGCGGTAGTATATATACTTCAGAATTAGAGGGTATATACTAAGAGTTATTTAGAACTTACTATCTTTATAGACTATAAGAACCTCCTTAACTTCATGATAATAAAGGAGTTAAATCGAAGATAGGTTCGCTAGTTAAAATTACTAGGATAGTATAAGTTCAAGATACTATATACCCCTGGAAAGGATAATAGCTAAGTAGACGCCTTAAGTAGGCGAGCTAACTATATAGAATCTAAGGATATTATAGAGAAGCTAATTCTTAAACAGGAAAAGGATAGATCGCTAGTATTAATATAGAATTTAGTAGCTACTACGCGAGTTATAGTCTAGGATATATCTCTAATCCTAAGGGAAGGTTATATCGATGACGATTTAGCTATAACGTTATAGAATTAGTAACTAGGATAAGAACTACTCTAGTATAGGGGAAAGGTTTACTTACTTAAAGAATATATTAAAGAAGTAATCTAGGATTATTATAATAATCCGTTAATAGGATATCCGGGAGTATCTAAAATAGTAGAACTCCTCTAACGAACGTATATAGTACTACGACTACGTGCGTATATTAAGAAATATATTAAGGAATATATTTATTATTAGTAGAACAAGTCTACACGCTATGCTAAGTATAGGCAAATATAATTTACGCCTATTCTAGATATATTATAAAAAGATGTTATAATAGACTTTATTATTAAGTTACTAAAATCCAAGGATCTAGTTATAGGAGATACCTTTAACTTAATTATAGTAATTATTAATAAGTTAATAAAGTATACTATTATAATTCCTTATAAGGAAATATATAAGGTATATTAATTAGGATTTATACTCCTTAATAGACTAGTAAGGGATTATAGTATACCTGAATCTATTATATTAGATAGAGATAAACTCTTTATATCTTATTATTAGAAGACGCTAATCGCCGCGATTAGGATAAAGTTATAAATATCAACCGCCTATTACCTAGAAATGGATAGTTAGATAGAACGTACGAATTAGATAATAGAAGTATACCTAAGATACTACATTAATTATAAATAAAATAATTAGGTATTATTACTTCTAATAGTACAATTAGTATTCAATGATAAAAGATTAGATACTACGTAGCTATTACTATTCTTTATAAATTATAGATAATATACTAACCTATTTCTAGAATCATAACAAGGTTTAAGGGTAGAAAAGGTAATAGTATTAGTATCCGATATAAAAAGACTATATAAGGATATATAATAATAGATTAATAAGGTTAATATAAGGACTTAAGAACGAGTTAATAAGAAGAGAAAAATATATCCTTAAATAAAGAAGGGGGATAAGGTTTACCTTTATATAAAAAACCTGAAGAGTAAGAGACTAAGTAAGAAACTAGACTCTATTAAAGTTAGACTATTTTTCTTTAAGTAACTAAAGGGGGCTATTAACTATAAGTTATAATTACTACTTAATACTAGAATATACCTAGTATTCTATATCTCTTTACTAGAACTAGCCGACTCTAAAACACCGCTCTAAGAAGATTAGAAGTTTAAGGCTGAAACTGAAGAATATAAAGTTAAAAGGATTCTAGAACAGAATAGTTAGGAATACCTTATTAAGTGGAAGAACTACGAAGAAATAGAAAATACCTAGGAGCCTATTAGATACCTTTGGAACTATTAGACACTTCTATAATAGTTTTATTAGGTAAGAATCCTAGGGCGCTCTAGTTAAACTCGTCTTCTAGAACGAGTTATTTAGAATTAATATTGAAGAGAAAGTCCTCTAAAGAAGGACTACTAGTAGTATTCTCTTCTACCTCTAGATTAGTAATATTCCGGAGCTCGCCCTTAACTAGCTCCTACCTCTTCTTTTCTAACTAGTTTACCTCCGCTTAGAGACGGGATTATCTTATAAGTGCCTTACGAGCCTTAGCCGACTTTTGATTTTATTAATACTCGAGATAAAGCTATTACTCCCCGGAGAATAGAGCTAAGTTATATTAGTACCTTATATAAATATATTCCACGCACTTTATTAATTACGCTCCTACCTGATATTTCTCTAGATACTTCCGGTCCGTATAATACTTATATACCCGTATACTTTTAAATAGATAGTTAAGCTTATCGATTAGAGCTTTCTAGTAAATAGTAGATATTAATTTATAGTAACGCTATACAGGTATCAAGTATAAAGGATGGAAGGTTTCTTAGGATAAGAAATTATAAGGAGGGGACCTAGTATAATATACATTAGAGTATAATATAATATACTTACCTAGTATATATAGACGGGTATAGTATTACTTAGCGGGCTAAGGTACTAAGTAATAATACTACTTAGTAGGCTTAGTAATTAAGTATATTAAGTATTACTCTTAGCATGAATCTTATATATTTATATAGATAGCGATGTTTCTAATAGATAGGAGCTTCGTGCTTAACTTATATTATAATCCTAGATATCTCCTAAGTACTAAATATAATACTTGTACTAGACTTGTTTAGATGAAGCCTACCTATCTATATCCTTGATACTCCTCTTTAAGAGAACTAATTATAGGTCTACTCTCCTTGAAGTAAGTAGAACCGTAACAATCTTCTTTAAGAGAAAGGAGTATAATTTATATAATTATATCTATACTATTAATAGATTTAATAAGGATAAAAATATTAGCGTATATACTCTTATATATAATATTAATTTAAAAGGTAAATATAATTATTATTAAAGTAAGATTAACTTATTAGCTTATTAATATTAAGGTTACCCTTATATAAAAAAGTTAAGAGAAGGATAAGAAATATACTATTAATATTAATATTAATTAATAAAATATTATATAAATAATATTATATAAATAATATTATATAAATAATATTATATAAATAATATTATATAAATAATTTTATATAAATAATTTATAAGCTTTAAGGATATTAAATTATATATTAACCTTTAATATATATATACCTTATAAGGGTTAATATTAATAATATTTACTTAGGTACTATCAAGTAATACTCCTATTATAGGTATAGATTTACTAGGTATATTATATTTTAATATTTATCCTTAGGAACGCTAAGCCTTACCTATAAACCTTATAAATCCTATAAATATATTAATATTATAAATCTTATTTATATTAGATAGTTAATAAATATATAATTATATTCTAGAATAATAAATTCTTAATAATAGTAGTAATATT
>JAABUK010001110.1_pt1 | contig 52668 bp, 69 predicted proteins | sample 5559141 | NCBI WGS metagenome assembly JAABUK01 (sample SAMN10711869, study PRJNA513367) | rock metagenome | isolation source: Antarctica rocks | place: Antarctica: Victoria Land, Pudding Butte nord | collected 2016-01-03 | reverse complement strand
GGGCGGGGGAGAGGGGGGCGCAAGTTGTGAATTCATGGATGCGACATGCTGAGGACGGTAGTGCAGCTTCTCAAGCATGCACGTAATAGAGTACAAGCAAGGCTTTGCAGCACGATTGCATGCATACTCACGTGAGTTCTGTGCACAGACATACATGACATCAAGTGCTTGAGTGCGTGCGTCAAGCTATTCAGCGGAGTACACAGCAACATTGTGGGTACCCTGCCAATTGGCTTGACAAGCTGCCTAGCAGTCATGAGTTGCAGCTCAGCATACTCACATGTTGCAGTTCTGACACAAACATGTCATTACCCAAAACATGCATGTCATTACTCTCAATGCGTATTTTGAAAGTTTGCAGTCATATGATCAAGCTGTCAAAGCATGCACAGCTGCTAATGTCTAGCGGGGCATGCATGTACTCCACAACATTCTGCAACATGATAGCTTGTCATATGCATCGAGGACTGTACAGGCACTCGGTGCATAGGTCTACTAATATGCATCACACAAGTACCTGAACTTTAGGGACGGTATTTGTAAAACTGGCAGCAGTTGGGGCTTACATTACAAGCATACGCTGGAGGAGTAATGACCATAACTTCAGTCCCATAGCTCTCAACGTAAATTGATTCTGTCCCGTTGATCTCATCCACATAAATAGTCAAATTGGCAGCTGGCGTCAGGGTGGACAGGGTTTGTCCATCTTGAAAGTCACTGAAGTTCTGCAAAGGACAAAAGCCTGGTCAGTGCATCACATGCCATATGGCACCTGAATTATGCTTGCAAGGGTTGCATGTCAAGTGCAAGTGTAAGACTTCAAGTTGATAAAGGCAGAAGGTCATAGAGCTGCCTTGCCAAACAACACAGGCATTGCATTGCGCTGCTTACCAAGATTGCTTGGTCTGGGGCGATGTAGTATTCCAGAGCAGAGTTGAAGTATGGTAGCGTGAGGTCATAGGCAGCGGTGGCATTGTGCGCCGTCATGTCAGCGTCTAAGGCTTCATTTGTTGGCAAGAACAATGTAGCAGGTGTCTTCAAGTTGGACAGCGTGTTGTTCAAGCCGTTGTACTGGATTGCTGAGTAGTATGCAGAAAAGTCTGGATTGGTGGCAACTTCAGAGTCGCTGAGGAAGGTGCAACCTGGAAAGCCAATTGTGCCTTGAGCAGAGCCTGCAGCAACAGCTCTGTATGCTGGGGTATGCCTTTGCCAGCCAGTTGGCAATCGATCAAGCTGTCGTCAGTGCATCATAGTGCTAGCCAGGGCAGGCTAGTCTCACTACTTCGTTCAATGGATCACCTGTTGCGGCACGCAGTACAATCAGGGCACATGCGCACAAGGCTGATGACAGGTGTGGCCGCTTGACTGTTGCGGACATCGGAAAAAGTTGGCGAACACGCGCACGGGCACGTATCACACAAAACGAATGATGGCGTCCTGCTGAACTGAAAAGAGTGTGCAGAAACCATCTTGAGCCTCACAAGATCTGCCGAGATCCCCATCGAACACGGTCAATATTATGGCAGACATCTTCGCATTGCTTCTGTTTTACTCACATTTTAGTCATCTGTCACAAACTCTGACAAGCAGTGCTTGATTGTAGACTTCTTATATTCCCTCACAAAAGTGTCTTGACGCTGCGAGCTGCCGCTCAACGTAGCTCCACTACGAGATTACCAACAACAGAAAGCGTTGCATCTGTTGCAGCACTGGCAAGTCACACACAGTGCCACTAATTAGTTTATGAACAGCTTCCACGCATGCTCGCTACATATATGTAAAACGCATTATGGCTGATCTGCTGCTTGACATTCAGCAGTACAAGTCACAGCAGCACAGGACTGAGACAGCACCAAGTTCACTGTGCTAAATCGAAGTACAGCTTCACTGAATCAAGAGTGACTGGCTTATAAGGCTTAATTAAGGCTGCCAGCTGGTTGCCCAATTGTGACACAGGTACATGTACTTCGAAGTGTAATTTGAACTCACTGGCTCAGCATGCCCGGCTTGCAGTTGCCCCTGCTTTGCCACTACCCGTCAACAGTCTGAGCAGTCCTCACAGCATGAGGACTCGTAATCTCTCAAAATGCAGCTCTTCTCCACCTAGCTTAGTACATTCCATCAAGAGACTGCTCCCAATACTGCATCGCTGGGATAGGATTGCTGGCAAAACCCTTGCTAAACGCAAACATGTAAATCATCATCAGTAACCTGTGTGTGAATGGCTTGACTGAATAATGCTAAGTGTTCACACTTTGCAACATATATCCATGTACATACATATACATATACACATATGGTCAAGCATTTCTAAAGAACATGCACAAGAAACTTACACATCTTGAGATGCTCAAGGCAGTCCTGTAAATCAACAGTTGCAGTACTACCGCCAATAACATGTGACGGCTGCGTATAGACTGCATTGCTGAGGAAAAGTAGATGGCATGGTGTGATACCCCCCCCCCCTCGCCCACTACAGGCCCAACACCCTACAGCAGGGCAGGGGAGGGGGGCTTCCAGTTGTTGCGGTGGGGAAGGGAAGGGGGCCTTCCAGTTGTTGGGGGAGGGAGCATGGCCATCCAAGCTGCCTATGATTCCAAGTGGAAGAACACTCTAGTGGGCTCCATCACCACATACTGAACTTTCCCAACAGGCAGCTTCACCTGCAAAATGCAAGTGCACTGACTTGCACAAGCCAACGCGCAAGCACATGACATTGCAAGGTTCCAGCCTGGCTTGGAGTGAACCAGATTGAGTGGCCACAACATGAGTGTAATAGCAATGCTGACCAGCATAGTCATGACACACAGGTGTTGTGCTTAATTACTTGATTATAAAGGAGTGTTGTCTGAATCAATTTATTTATGATTTATAAAGGCGTACATGCATGAGGGAGATTTGCCTGGTATGCACAAGCATCATGTCTTGGACTGAATTGAAAACAACTGATGAGCATGCCTGCAAAGGAGCTGGGCTATGCATGCATGCACGGTGTGATGTGCAGTGCAAACGTCAGCCTGTACAAGATGCCCCATGCGACAAGTAAATACGCTGACTGTATTATCCCCTTCTCCATGTAGAGTGAGTAATGGCAGCGTCCATTTGACAAACCACATGAGCAGAGGCATCATGGGCCAAGCTACAAACAAGCGTGGCAAGCATATGCATGTGCCAATGTCATGCAGCTGCTGATGCTCAGTCAAGGCAGGTAGGCATACTTGACTCTCAGAGGGCATAAGGCTGCAGGCTGTGCACTTACAAAGTCTCCAGCAACTATAGTAACAGGCTCTGCTCCCTCATACTGTATGGTGAACTTCCCAGCCAGCATGTACAGGTGCTCCACCTTGTCATAGGCAAATGGAAACAAGCTGGGCTCACAATTCCAGAATTGCCACTTCTTGTCCTTGCCAGCTATGTAGGCGTCCATGTCGAAAGCTGTAAAGTCCTGCACGAGACGTTGAGACCTGACAATAGCAGGGTAAGCTGGCAATGTTGCTGCTGTTTTGCTCTGACAGCTGAAAAGGTGTTGACACATTATTGAAGTGCTTCATAGTGCTGCGCAGTCTTGCATGAATGAGGCATGGCTATAGGCAAGCAGTGCCTTCAGGTAGCACTTTTGTCAGGACAAACTGGTTGGCCTAGCTTATGAATATGACATAAGCACATGCAAGCTATGCCACGTCCTTTGCTGCGCGACGTTCAGAAAACGGGCAGGGCGTGTGCAAATGGGGCTACTATGTGCAGCTATACCTTAAGCACCTCAATCGCATTGTCTCGGGTGACTTCAACCTTCGGTGGTGCAGTCACGGTCATCTGGCGCCCCAAGAGTGTAAGCAGGGGCGCGGGGGTCCAGAGACAGAACGAAGAGATCACTTGCTTTTGCGAGTCAAGCTGCAGGAAGCTTTCTGCAGCTAGAAGTAGAAACTTTTGAGTGAAGGTTCTTTGCTAGCATGGTTTGCGAGAGGGCAAGAATGGACGAGCACCAGAGAGAGAAGAATTAAATTGCTTTCACGGCAACCTCAAAGGCCTGTTCTAATCACTCCTTCGTTTATGCAATTCGATACCGCCCTTGGAACTTCACATGCAACTTCCTCCACTGCGTCATGCAACCTGAACTGTATCGTGTGCGTCCATGGATCCGCAAACATTGTTGTACGAGGGGTTTGGTTGTTCCCTATCAACTAAATATCATTAATGTTGATATCGATATCAGCAAAGAGCCTGCATTCGGCAACATTACCATGTGACGTCATCGTTTGGGTCCTGCTTCCATCGAATAACGTATCGACAATCAGGAAGCAAAAGCACCAGCCTACAAGTCATCCCAGCGGTCTTGCCTGCGAATCTGCAGAACTGCTCAGTGATTTCGGAAATATATTTCTGCTGATTGTGGGGTCTTGCACATTATACGTTACTTACAAAGTGACAATGCTTTTCAGCGCTCTCACAAGCAAATCACCTTTTAATCTTCATTCTTTGAAGCACTCCAAATCATGCATGGTGGGGCTACAAGCAAGCTGTCTTAGTTGTCCTAAGCATCACCTCAGATTGTTTAAAGCTATGACTGGTTCCCTTAGCATCATTCATCAATATTGCACCTGTGCCCAAAATCGTTCTGACTCAAGGACTTGGTCTGAAAGCATACATTGAGTGTCTTGCCTGGCCTCACTTCATTTGCATAGCGAACCTCAAATAGGGCCGACAGAGTTCAAATCACACCAAAGCGAATGGTAGTGTCATCATCAGGCTGCAAAACCAACACCCATCTGTAGATTGGTCCCAGATCAAGAGAGGGAGGCACCATTAGGGCTGCAGCCCTGCTCTCCAAGCTCTGTAGAAGAGCCCTTTGGAATGCACCAGCACCAATAGGCTTGTTGGCAGGCAACACAATTGCGGCATAGGTGTTGTAATTGGCATCCTCAATGTCTACCAGGTAGTAGTCGGATGTGCATGCACACTTGCTCTGATCAGGCTGGTTTATTGCCTGGCATAGAGTATCTTGACCAACAATTGTCTTCAAAGAAATGGTGTAGCCACCTTTGGTGAACAGTGTCGTCTGCAAGCACACACTCCTGGTAAACATGTATACACATATATGACTTGTGAGCAAGACAGCTGCTGAAACGTGAAACACCTTGAGAACACGCAACATGCATGCAAATGATGATCTACTAGCCACTGCATGGCGCCAAAGACAATGCAGCACCATGAAGTGCAGCTGTTGATTGTGCAATCAACAACAACATTGAATGTCCAAGAATTCAGTTGCTGCATGTCGCAACACACATGAGCACATCTGAAGCATGAATGTCAATAACGATCTTGCTGGTATGCCTGACACCTGCGCTTTCACAATCAACTTATTTGCGAAGGCATGACATAGCAGGGACATACCACGCCCTGCATTCCCTCACCCATCACATCTACATTCCACAGCGCAACCAGCTGTAGTATGCTTTTGGTCTGGGACTCACTCGTAGCTGCCAGGTCGTTCAGAGAGCCCTGTCTTGCAGCAACTAAAGCAGGCTGCAAGCAAATCTCAGCAGGACTGGTGTAGTTGACCACTGCATCCAGACCTGGCACCTGCACCTCTGCAAGCATAACATGCAGCTGTCAGAGGCATCAGACCTCAGTTGCTGATAGTCCAAGATTCTGTAGCGTGGTGTTCTGTGTGATCTTGCACCTGTTGCAAACTGCGCAACACATCAGTATTCTAGGTGCAGTGAGGGTGCTTGGAAGCAGTCTCAGAGCATACAAGCTGATGAGATTGGGATGCGCGCCAACCCAGTAAAGCTGTCAGTAATGCTGGAAGTAATGCTGTAGCATGACATGCTGCCAGATTGATGCAAGATTTGACCGCTGATGTTTTGGCTCACAACAAGAGCTGTTGTGAAATGTGTACCTAGGATTGACTGGTCTCGGATGCCAAGCTTGTCTGCCAGATTGCTCTTGCTAGGCTGAGCATCTCTGCACCGCGTGCAAAGCAACTCTTTTCAACTGGTGATGAGCAAGATGCATTGTATGCATTGTATGCATTGTATGCATTGTGCATATGCATTGTATGCATTATATGCATTATGCATTAATGCATATGCATTAGATGGCTCAAAGTACACATGCTGTGTTTTACTGGAGGACAGACATGTGTTTGATGCTGCACAATATGATGCCACAAACAAGAAAAGCTGTCGAAGCTATAGTCCCATATGCCAAGGCATGTAGTGAGGCACATGTGCACATGAAGGGTGTTAGTGGATTTATGCATGGAGAATAGAAGGGCAGTGCATACTTTGTGAAGGTACCGTACTCAGCTCCACCAACGGAGCCATCTGCCAAGTAAGCAATCTCCCAGCCTGGCAAGGCCTCATATAGGGCTGTCTCATTTGATTTGGCCTCCTGGCTGGTGGCCAAACGGTAGAAATCTGGGAAAGATTCCCATACTTTCTGTTTGACAAACTCGCCAGAAGAAGAAAAGTTACCAAGAACTGCTGGCACTACTGGAAATGTGCCAGTTAATTGCCTGCATATTCACTTTCACACTTGAAAACCTCACCAGCATATTTGCACCAAGCTCAAATTATCTTGCTGGTGCCATTTCTGACAAGGCAGGGCCTGCACGATGCGTAATGGGGAAGTGCAATGGAGAAATTCAAGGCTTTGCTGCAAACAGACGGTGCGCAACCGCTTACCCGGCGGGCTGCGAAGCAATATAGATGTCATAGGAGTCCCCGTCGCTTGTAGGACTTGAACTCTACATAACACAAATTGATAGATCGGCCATAGTTGTGACAGCAGAATGTCAGCAACACTTGTCGCACATGATCCTAATATGTCAATTCATATGGGTTGACTAGTCAAGAATTTTCCACTTGGCAAACTTTGAGCGGGAAGGCAGTGGTCAAACTGCTTACGTACATTTTTTCGCGCAGCAGCAACGCCACCAAGCCGCTTACCTGAGCTAACGAACGCGCATGGGTCGAAGTGCACAATAATGCGCATATGCATGCACTTAGCAGGAAAAGACAGGGCCTGACAGCGGGTGCCATCTTGATGAAGCAGATCGAGAGTACTCCACCTGTGACCACACAGACACGCGTTGCTGCTTTCAGTGAGCGCTGGAGAGCATCAAACAACTCACAAAGATGGACGAAACAAGTCGGCTTACCAGCTGTAGAGGCTGCGCTCACGTGTTGCTGAGGTGATGAGCTGCACACGGTAGAATTGGAAGCGCTGCAAGCTATGGACAGCTCCGGTGACTGTTCGCGACACAATTAACTGAAGGATCACGAGCACGATGGAATTTTGGGAAGATTGCTGCAGCCGGATCAATATAAACCAGAAAAAGAGCTTCCAGCCGCTGCAGCTCCGGCAAGTGCTGCTTCTAATCGTTTCCGATGAGTCATCTCAAACGCTCGTCATTGAACAGCTGCAAGAACATGCATTTCCCAAGTCCTAGTCCCTCGTTACACATGCCTGGTTCGGCTCTGCTCAAATGAGTGTAACGGCATAGCTGTCAATGTCATAGAGACATGCTGTGCCTCAGGGGCATAATGTGGGGTATGCCACGACAACGACACATACAGAACTGCCATGAACTCCGAAAACTGCCACATCACTCCCCCATGCGGCCACACACCTTTGTTTTTCGGCAACCATTAGAAATAGACAAGGACAGGTACAACACGCCATGACACAGGCCACAGAAGTGCACTGACACTGCATGAGAGCAGTGCATGGTTGGCAGCAGTTTGGTAGCTGAAATTTCATCAGGTCGATACCTGTCATAATCATTGCGCGGACAAGCTCACAGTTGATGCAGTTGGAGTTTGCACACAGCCAAGGATCACCGGCCAGCTCTGCTAGCAGTAATGCAACTTAAGCCTTGCTCCTGTCATGCCCCTTTTTGAGGTTTGCCCATAAGTCATATGACAATATCAGTTAAAACATGCGTTTGCTTATGGTGGGGCCTTGGGCAGTAGACCTTGGGCAGTAAGCTTACAAGACCACAATGCTTTTCAACATTTTGGTCGTTCAAACTTATATTTATCAAAGCAGTCTGCACGTATGTATCAATGCGAGCATCAGTATTGCATCAATGTTGCAAAACAACAAAAGCGACAGTTTGTTGCAGGGGCTACCAACAAGCTGTCCAAGACATCCTCTCAGATTGTACTTGGCTATGACTGATTGCTTTAGCAACATTTATTGCGCATGCGCCCAAAACTCAAGCACTTAATCTGACAGCATACGTTGTATGTCTTGCCTTATCAAAGTCAAAAGTGGCTGGCAGAGTCTAAATCACACCAAAGCGAATAGTAAAGTTAACAACAGGCTGCAGCACCAACACCCATCTGTAGATTTGTCCCAGATCAAGAGAGGAAGGCACCACTAGGGCTACAGCCCCACGATTCAAACTTTGAAGAAGAGCCCGCTGGAAGGCACCCGCCCCAACAGGCTTGTTGGCAGGCACTATAACTGCGGCATATGTGGTGTGACTGGCATCCTCAATGTCTACCAGGTAGTAGTCGGATGTGCATGCACATTTGCTCTGATCAGGCGGGTTGATTGCCTGGCACAAGACATTTTGACCAATGGTTGCCTTCAAAAAAATGGTGTACCCAGCATTGGTGAAGAGTGTCGTCTGCAAGCACACACTCCAGTGGGCATGTGACTTGAGAGCAGAACATGCGCAAGAAAGCAACCACCCTTTAAGCGCAACACGACTTGCGCACACACTGCTGCATTGCATGAGCATGTCATCGGATCCGTGGCAAAACTGTCAAGTCCAGCTGTTGAGTATGGAATGAACAACAACGTTGAATGTCTGAGAATTCGGTTGCTGCATGTCCAAGCACTTACCTACCCAGGAGCACATTGCACATCTGAATCGTGGATGTCTGTATCAACCTTGCTTGCATGCCTGACACTTGCGCTTTCTCAACCAACTCGTTTGCAAAGTCAACAGCTGGCATGGTACAGCAGGGACGTACCACACCCTGCATTCCCTCACCCATCACATCCAAATTCCACAACATGACCAGCTGTTGTGCGCTTTGATAGTCTCCCGGAAATGACAGCCCACTCAAAGATCCCAGGTTTGCAGCGTCCAAAGCAGGCTGCAGGCAAACCTCAGCAGGGCTGGTGTAGTTGACCACCGCATCCACTCCAGACACCTGCGCCACTGCAAGGCAAGACATGCAACTGTCAGAAATGTCAAGGCTTTGGCGATGTTGTTGGAGGTGTTAATTCTGTAGTATGGCAGTAATGCGTGATGTTGCGCCTATTGCAATCTTTGCATTGCACGAGGATGCTAGGGGACTTCAGAGCAAATAAGCTGATGAGACTGGGCCGACTGGCAATTCAATAAACCTGGAGGTGTCAGCAATGTCATTGCAATGCAACAAGTGGATGAAGGGCAGACATTTTGTTGGTGCTTCACAATATAATGCCACCAACAAGACAAGCTGTCAAAGCTATGTTGTCATACACAAAGGAGCGTACCGAGGCACATGTGCATGTGAATGCTGTCAGTGGATTCATGCGTGAAAAGTCAAAGGACAGTGCATACTTTGTGAAGGTACCATACAAAGCTCCACCAACTTAGCCATCTGACAAGTAAGCAATCTCCCATCCTGGCATGGCCTCATATAGGGCTGTTGTGTTTGATTTGGCCTCCTGGCTAGAGGCCAACCGGTAGTATACTGGGAAAGACTCCCATATTTTCAGCTTGACAAACTCGCCAGAAGAGGAAAAGTTACCAGGAACTGCTGGCACTTCTGGGAATGCCTTGGGTGACTGCCTGCATATGCACATTCACACCTAGGTCTAAATCACTAGCATGTTTGCACCAAGCTCAGATTATCTAAATACTGCCAACTTTGACAGGGAAGGGCTTGCACGATGTGCAATGGAAGAATGCAGCAAGGTTCTGCAGCAAACGGACGGGGCGCAATCCCTTACTCTGCTGCTGCGGACTGCGAGGCATCATAGGAGTCCCCGCCGCTTGTAGGACTTGAACTCTGCACAGCACCAAGGTGTGGATGGGCAAGACTTTTCGCAGCAGAATGCCTGCAACACTGGCCGCACACTGACAATGCGATCCTAACATGTCGATTGACCGGTCAACAGAGCAAACTTTGAGCGGGAAGGCAGTGATCGAACTGCATACGTGCATTCTCACGCGAAGCAGCAACGCGACCAAGCCGCTCACCTGAATCAAAGAACGCGCATGCGTCGAAATGCACAGTAATGCGCACATGCTTGCACTCCGCAGGAAAAGACAGGGCTTGGCAGCTGGTGCCATCTTGATGAAGCTGATCGAGAGCGCTAAACCTATGACCATACAGGCGATGTTACCGCCTCAGTAAGCGCTGGAGAGCATCGAAAATCTCGGAAAGGCTGACAAACAAACTCTGCCTACCTGCTGTACAAGCTGCGCTCACGTGTTGCTGAGCTGATTGAGCTGCACACTATAGATTAGAAGCGCTACAAGCTATGGAGTGCTGCGATGAATGCTCCCGATCCACTTAACTGAAGGATCACGAGCGCGTCAAAAGATTGGGAGGAATGCTGCAGATGGATCAATATGAACCAGGGAAACAGGTTCCAGCAGCTGCTGCTCCGGCAAGTGCTGCTTCTCATCGTTTCCGATGAGTCATCTAAAGACTGTTTAGACATGACAAACACGATGTTCTGACCAGGTTACTGACAACCCTGGCACATCTGTACAAATTTTTTGGTTGGCTGAAGATGTGAAATCCTTTCTCTTTCTCTCTAAAGCGCTATGCTCGTCATTGGACAGCTGCAGCAGCCCCTGCAACATGCATTTCCCCTCCTTCAAGTCCTTATACCTCGTAGCGTACGCTTGGTTCAGTTCTGCTCAAGTGAGTGCACCTGTTGCCCGCGCAGCTGTCGACATCAGGGAGACATGACAACGTCAAATACAGCACTGCCATACACCCCAAGCACTGCAATATCACTTTCCCACACACCATTGTCTTTCGGTAATCACTAGGAATGACCAAGGACAGGTACAACATGCCATGCCACAGGCTATAGAAGTGCCCTGATCCATCATGAACGCAGAGCTCGGCCGGCAGACAGCAATTTGGTAGCTGACGCGTTATCTGATATCATCGATGGTCAGGGCAATAGCTGTCAGAACCTTATGCATGCAATCAAACTTGCCCTGATTGTTACAGTCTTTATTAAGTTCGCATGTTAGCCACAGCCAAGCATGACCAGCTAGCAGTCATGCAAGTCAAACCTTGCTCTTGGCATGCCTGGTTTGTGGAGCTCTGCAAAATTGAAAGATCAATCGACACGTAACATCAGGGGAAATATATGTTTGCTGGTGGTGGGGCCTTGGGCATTAAGCTTACAGGACCACAATGCTTTTCAGCACTCTTATCATTCAGACTTGAATTAACCAAAGCAGTCTGCACATGCATGGCCATTCATGGATCAATGCTGCAAAACAACAAATGCTACAGCTAATTGTGGGGGCCACCAGCAAGCTGTCCAAGAAATTCTAACATCACCTCAAATTGTACATATGACCGGTTACTTCAGCGTCATTCATTGCGCATATGCATGCGCCCAAACTCGTTGCACTCAAGCACTTAGTCTGACAGCATACATTGCATGTCTTGCCTAATCAAAGATTGGCTGGCAGAGTCTAAATCACACCAAAGCGAACAGTGGTGTCATCAGCAGGCTGCAGAACCAACACCCATCTGTAGACTGGTCCCAAGTCAAGAGAGGGAGGCACCACCAGGGCTACAGCCCTGCTCTCCAGGCTCTGAAGAAGAGCCCTTTGGATGGCGCCAGCCCCAACAGGCTTGTAGGCAGGCAATACAACTGCGGCGTACGTGGTGTTACCGGCATCCTCAATGTCTACCAGGTAGTAGTCAGATGTGCATGCACACTTGCTCTGATCAGGCTGGTTGATTGCCTGGCACAAGACGTCCTTACCAACAATTGTCTTTAAAAAAATGGTGTACCCACCTTGGGTGAACAGCGTTGTCTGCAAGCACACAATCCCATTGAACATGTGACTTGTGCGCAGAACGTGTCAACACGCTGGGAGCAACATGACTGGCGCAGAGACAATCGCATTGCATGAGCATTTCACTGAAGTCAATGCAACACTGTCAAGAGCAGCTGTGTTTATCATGCAACCATCAGAATCGTCGGATGTCTGCAAATTCTAGTGGTTGAAACGCCCAAGCGCTTAACACAAACATAATCACACTACATGCGTAGTCCATGGCTGTCAACACTGACCTTGCTAGCATGACTGATGGTTGCGCTATCTCAACAAAAGCATGTGCAATTTCAACGGTGCATGACACAGCAGGGACTTACCACGCCTGACATCCCCTCACTCATCACATCCAGATTCCACAGCGCAAGCAGCTGCTGTATGCTCTGGACCTGAGACTCAATCACAGCTTCCAGGTTGTTCAAAGATCCCAGGTTTGCAGCGTCCAAAGCGGGCTGCAGGCAAATCTCGGCAGGGCTGGTGTAGTTGACCACCGCATCCAGTCCTGACACCTGCACCTCTGCAAGCACAACATGCAACTGTCAGAGATGTCAAGAATGCTATGGTGATTCTAATAATAATAACAATAAAATGTGTACTTAGCCAGCAGGCATCAGGTACGTGCAATGCAAGTCAGTTCCCGCCAGACAGGCAAAATTGCTATGGTGATTCTGATAGCATGGATGTGCAGTACAGCAGTAATGCGTGACACAGCGCCTGTGGCACTCTGTGCCATGAAGGAGTTTGCTAGCAGGCAATCTTGAGGAAGACAGTCTGTTGGCAGCGCCAAAAATGTTGAAATTGTGTGACATGCTGTCATGCTGCAGCATTTGGCTAGAAAAGGAGTGAAATTGAATATTTTCTCTAATTGAACGGGGGTGACAAATACAATCAGAGAAATACAAAAAGTTGTCATAGAACAAGAAAGAAGGGACGTAACACATGAAAAAGAGCACTTGTGATCTGCATACCTGGGATTGACCAGTCTTGGATGCCAAGCTTGTCTCCCAGAGTGGTCTTGTTGGCTTCAAAAGGTCTGCACCGTATAAAATTTCTTTAGGGTTTTTGGGTTTTGAACCCCTAAACTAACTTCTATAATAGAAAGCAAGCTCAAAAGATGCTACACAAAGCAGAGTATGCATATCTGCTGGTGATCAAGATTTTGCTGGCAACTGTGACTGCACTCCATTGCTGAGGGCATGTACAGTGCTTGACTTGAAGGCAGACAACATAGTGTGCTGTACAACATAATGCCACAAGTGGGAAGAGCTGTCAAAGCATTCACGTGCATGCGGAGGCATGCACTCAGGCACCTATGTTGTACAAAGGCTGTCAACAAAGTGATGCAGGGGAGTAGTACATACGTTGTGCTGTCACCATACTGAGCTCCACCAACCGAGCCATCTGCCAAGTAAGCAATCTCCCAATTTGGCATGACCTCATGTAGGGCTGTTTCGCTTGATTTGGCCTCGTGGCTGGTGGCTAGACGGTAGTATGCTGGGAAAGACTCCCATACCTTCTGCTTCACAAACTCACCAGAAGAAGATACGTTGCCGGGAACTGCTGGCACGACAGGGACGGTGACGGGTGGCTGCCTACACACACAGTTTCACCGTTAAAACAACAACGATCTGGCAGTCAAATTCAATGGACGGATGTACCAAGACTTTGCGGCAAATAGACGGTGCGCGACCGCTTACCCTGCTGCGGACTGCGAGTCACCGTCGGAGTCCCCGTCGCTTGCAGGAGCTGTCAGGTCAACCACAAGTGTGTCACTCTGCACAACACAAACAAGTGGGTTGGTGAGAGATGTCGGAGCACCTGCGATTGCACACTTTTGACCTGATTTCTGGTCCACATGAGTTGACCGGTCAACACTGCAGTTTGAGCGGGAAGGCCGTGCTCAAAATTGCGTCAGACACAGCGGCAGGGCTATCGCGCCGCTTACCTGCGCCAGTGTTCGCGCGTGTATCGAAGAACAAAGCAGTGCGCAAAGGGTCGCAGTTAGCAGAAGGACGCAGGGCTTGGCCATGGCTGGTGTATCAGTATATACCGTCTCGATGAAGGAGAAGGGGAGTGCTCAACCTGTGGTCATACAGGTGTACTGAGTGCTTTGAACAAGCGCTGCACGTTGCCAAACATGTGAAGAGCTTTGTTTGAGTAGGTTGGTTTACCGGCTGTACGACCCGCCGTTACGTATTGCTGAGCTGATGACCTACGCAAAATGGATCGAGCTGTGAAGCTGGCTGCAGTAAGGTATGCTGCGGTGATTGGCCCTGGTACAGCTGAATGTAGGATCACGAGCACGACAGAAAATGGACAAGAAATGCGTAGCCAGAGCATTATAACCCATGAAAGAGCTTCCAGGAGCTGCTGCTCCGTCAAGTGCCGCTTCCAATCGTTTCCGATGAGTCATCCCAAAGGCTTTGCCAACCGAACCTGCCCTGGTAGCTGCTGAAACAGTCCGTCAGAGTTTGTTTTGCCTTGTTCTGGCGTGCTCGAGTCAGTGCACCTGTTCAGCTATTAACGTCATAAAGAGCGGCTGACGTAAGGCAGGCAAACACTGTCAAAGGCAGCAGCACCGTCAACCCGAAAGTCGCCACACCACTCCACCATGCACCGTCTTCAAGCACCAGCGCTGGCCGTTGACATCTAGATGTCCACGGCAAGCAGATCTGCAGCATGCCATGCTATAAGCAGTAGAAGCGCTGCCAAAGAACAAGGGCACGTTACAGCGGGCAGTTTGGGATCTCAAAATTTATCAGGTTCACGCCTGTCAAGGTCATGCAGCCAAAAGTGCCCTTGTTGCACGAGTTTTCATAAATTTTGAGTTTTGCTCACAGCAAAATAAGCTCACATTGGTCACCTATTGTGCCTGTCCGTACAGCTCTACATAAGCTTTCTACTGACGAGAGTGCTGTGAAAACAGTTTCACGCACCACTGCAAGTGTGAATGGTCGACATCATGTTTGTCGCACAACTACAACATGCATTACCCTGCATACACCGTTGTCCATCATCACTGCAAGTGCAGAACTAAGCTGTCATCGCCGAGAGCCACCACTAGCACCACATGACAATGTCAGGCTTTCACTGTGATGCAGCATTTAGCGGCTGCAACCAGCTTTCAGTAACAGGCTGCACTGTCATCATCACAACTGATTATTGTCATCATCTCGACTGATCATTGTCATCACCATGACTGATTGCTGACAAATGGCATTGTGGCTGTTGGATTGGAGACACGGCCCTCCTCTTGGTCATGAAAACGGATGGTGGATGATACTCATCAAGATTAGCAATATTGGCTTTTCTTCATCAAGACTTCATCAAGATTAGCGACATTCAAGATTGGCAACGACTCATTGAAGTTGATGCTGGCCGGCCTCCCTCATAAACTTTTGAAGCGCCATGTACACCTGCAATCAGAACATGTTTTCATAACAATCATTACTATCCTGATGTGCACGTATGGTGGGATGACAATGCAATGTCTCGAGAGCAATGCCAGGCAGCATTGGCACACAAGCTGTGTACAAGCAAGACTGCCCAGCTGTTCACTGTGGCATGTTTGTGCAATGTACAGGCATCCGGCGTCACATAGCAATTGTTGGCATGCTGACTGCCATGACACGCCCTCATATAGTTCCCTCATCAGGACTGCATGTATGTGAGTGTAGGGGCAGACATGTGAACAAACAAAGGAGCAAACAAGCCAACATATGAGCTAACACATGAATGTACATATCCAACCAGCACACTGTGAGCGGCTGCTGTGCATGCTATTGTTGTCGTTGTTGCGAAACCATTGCAGCTTGTGGCAGTAAGCTAAGTCGAGCTGCGTAGCTTGTAACAGTAAGCTGTGTAACTTGCGCCAAGGACCTGTGTAAGCTGCATGGATTGAGCCATAAATTGAGCCTGTAAGCTGAGTAAGCCATAGCAAAAGCAAAAAGTGTGTCATCTGTAGGGAAGGTACCTTTTGGCAGTCGGCCTTGCGATGCAGCTGAGTGCTGTCCCACTTGGGCAGGGGCCACCAGATGGGCGCTGTGTTGTTGATGTAAATCTGCACAGCAATCCCACCACTAGAAGTTGCACTTTGACAAGTTGTGCTTTGACAAGCTGCACTTTGACAAGTTGCACTTTCACAAGTTGCACATTAACAAGAGTCCCACTTGGGCAGAAGCCATCAGATGGGCGCTGTGTTGTTCATGTAAATCTGCTCAGCAGGCACACCACTGAAAGTTGACACTTTGACAAGTTGCACTTTGACAAACGTGAATGTGCTGGGGACAAATGTGAGTGTGCTAGGGGTAGATGTGAGTGTGCTGGGGACAGATGTGAGTGTGCTGGGGGGAAATGTGAGTGTGCTGTGGACAGATGTCTGTGTGCTGGGGACAAATGTCTGTGTGCTGGGGATAAAAGCATGAACACACCATTGTCAAATGGATGATACTTCAGGGCAAACCCCGATCACTAAGAGAGATACAATGCTTCAGCCAGCCAGCAAGTCTGATCACATTTAGGAAAAAGACAAACGTCACATCTACAAGGCATCAAGACAGTCTAGAGCGAACTTGAAATCTTGCATAGGATCCTGCTGTGCCAACAAGGATTTCATGGTGTAAGTGACTACTTACGTTGGAGTTCACTTCTTTGAGTCCCCTGGTGAGCCTATCTTCATTCACTAACATCTGCATAGTGCGTGTAACTAACTACTTACGCTGGAGTACCTACCTTCATTCAGTAACGACTGCATAGTGCGTGTAAGTAACTACTTACGTTGGAGTTCACTTCTTTGAGTCCCCTGGTGAGCCTATCTTCATTCAGCCAAGCCTTGACAGCCCTCCTGACAATCTGGGCAAGCTTGTCTGCCTTGCCCCAGTCTTGGTGTGGCCGCTGAGCAACCTGATCCAGACACTCTGCATCTTCTGATACTGCCAGAGGTGCCTGCATGCAACAGCACTGTGGCTGTTTTTGACTGTTGAAATGACATGGTCATAGTGTGACTGCCAGCTAAACGATCTGCGCAAGCTTGTCTGCCTTGCCCCAGTCTTGGTGCGGCCGCTGTGCAACCTGGTCCAGACACTCTGCATCTTCTGACACTATTACAGGTCCATGCACGCAACAGCACTGTTGCAACTGTTTTTGACTGTTTTGACTGTTGAGATGACTCAGTCTTGCGTGACTGCTTGCTGGACGAGCCCCAGTCTTGGTGCGGCCGCTGTGCAACCTGTTCCAGACACTCTGAATCTTCTGATACTGCCAGAGGTCCCTGCAACCACAGCACTGTGATTGATTTTTGAAGTGACTTGGTCTTATGTGACTGCTGGCTGCATGATCTGGGTTTAGGGTTTAGGGTTTGTCTGCCTATATTTAGGGTTTGTCTGCCTTCTTGCCCCAGTCTTTGTGCGGCTGCTGTGCAGTTTGAACCAGCCACTCTTGGAAGGTTTGACCGTATCAGAAGTCCCTATAACCAACAAACGTAAAGGTGAGGCATTCCAGAGTTGGCTTGTCTGCCTTGCCCCAGTCTTGCTGCAGTCAGTGAGCAACATGATCCACACACTCTGCATTTCCTGACACCACCAGAGGATATACTGCAACCCCAACAGGGCATGGTCGAAATGCTTGAACATGTCTTCAAAGTCTTGGCGCAGCTCTTTTCTGGTAGTGTTGGATGGTATGCAAAGTGTCTGGATCTGATACCGCCCAAGCAGAGGATTCTGCAATCCGCAGTGTACGGTCAAATTTGCATCTCCACAGTCTTGTTGCAGCTGCTCTCTAAAATGTTGTTGCAGCTGCTGTGCAACCTAATCTAGACACGCTGAGCCAGCCAGCTCAGACTCAGAAGAGCATTTCCTCTGTCCTGTGATGCCCTTGGAGGTGCTTGCTGGTAAACCCTAGATCCATGCTAGCTAAACCCTAGAACTGTCCTAACAGCTGGACATGCACTTCAACAGAACCTTGTTGTCTCTCTCTTTTGTTCTTCTTCTTCTTCATCCTCTTCTTGCTGCCACAGTGCTATCTAGTCTGCAGCTCCAGGCTGCCGCCTTCAGAGGCTCCTATGATACTTTAATCCAAAGTTTTCTTTTTCTTTTTCTTCACTGATCCAAACTTTTTTGGTGTTGAACAGTCTGCACAACTGTCCTGACCCACCTTGACGTCAGCCGTTGCCCTCTTGCTCAGTTTCTTTGCCCTGTCTTCTGCATTCTGCCCTACAGAAGCTGCCCTGCCGGGGGCTGCACCAGACGGCCCCGGTTGCTCGTCCCTGGCTGCAACCTGTTCATCTTCATCTTCGAGGTGTGCTGCGCTCTGCTCTTGCAGACCCCTCGCCTGAAGATCAAACAAGAAAAGTAAAGGTTTTCTTGTATTTCATCCCTTTTTGTAGAGAACCTTCCTTTTGTTAGGACACGAAGGGACCTACTTGTTCCCATCCGAGAAACATTCCAGGAAAGTTATTAACAGCACTTACTCAGTCAGCTTGAAGAAGTTGCAGGGATGAATGGGTTTCCTGGTTGAAGGGAGGAAATCTGATGATGAGTACACCAATGGATGCATGGATGGGGGAATGGATGAATCAAAAGATAAGCGGAGGGATGGTGAGTGATTTGATAGATGAATGGATCGAAGAATGGATCAGTTAAAGGATGAGCGGAGGATGATGAATGAATCAATAGATGAATGGATGGAAAAAGGACTTGAGATCTGGATGAAATGAAGGATAATGATGATGAAGGGTCTGATGAATAAAGAGATGGAGGAATGCTTGAATCAAAGGATGGCGCAATGCCAGGTGTAATGCCTGCATCTAGTGCTTGCCTGAGCAGGCTCCCCAGATAAATGGATGGAGAAAGGGTTAAATGGATGGATAAAGGGTTAAATGGATGCATAAAGCATTAAATGGATGGAGAAAGGGTTAAATGGATGGAGAAGAAGGAGTGATTGAAAGAATGCCAGGATGAATGGATGGAAGAAGGACTGAACGAAGGTGTGAATGAGTGAATGCCAACATGTGAATGCCAACATGTGAATGCAAACATGCCTACATCTAGAGCTTGTCTGTGCAAGAAAAATGGAAGGAGAAATGAAAAATTGAAGGGATGAATGATTGAGTGAATGCCAGAATGCCTACCTGCACTGCTGAATTGAGCAGGCTATTAAGATGCTTGGATGCAGAAAGGACTGAACCAAAAAAACGAATAAACGAACGAATGAATGAATGAATGATTGAGTGGACGCCAGAGTGCCTACCTCTGTTAATGATGTGAGCAGGCGTCTAAGATAAATGGATGGAGAAAGGACTAAACACAGGGATGAGTGCCAGGATGAATGGATGGAGAAAGGGACTGAACAAAAGAGAGAATGCAAGAATGCCAAATTGAATGCATGGAGAAAGGACTAAACCAAGGGATGAATGAACTAGTGAAGGAATGCCAGAGTGCCTACCTCTGCTAGTGAGCTGAGCAGACCTGATAGATAGCCTGTGCGTGTGTACGCGTTTACTAAAGCAGGCTCACGTGACATGAACCCATGTGCCCAAGTATCAGGTAACGGAGCTCCATACTCTGCTGCATTCATTCCTCCTTCTGCAGCCAGACAAGAATGTAGGTCAAGAAAAAATAGTAAACAAAATAATAACAATAATAATGATAAAAATAAAATTTGAGCGAAAGGCAGACTGCTTTGCAGCATTCATGGTGGGAGCTCTCAGAGCCAATCCTGTACTGCACATCCCAAAAAAAACCTCTTTTCTGAGGTGATGAATCCATTTTGCTGACGTTCCTTTCTCCTGAAGCGGCAGCCTGAAGCTTCAGACGTGCTGACACTTCTTCACAGGAACAGACACAGTCTGGAAGGTGCATTGCATGTATCATGCAAGGTGGCATGACTGATATGCAAAATATCATAAAATGACTACACAATAACAAAGTAGCCACACAACATTCAATACAAACACATGTAGACGGCGCAGAATGATACAGCAGACGCAAAATTTGATCCATCTCAATTGAGTCAAGGTCAGCACTGCTGTGCCAGGCGTGCTTTCAAGACATGTGTCTAATTGAACTTGTCTTCTCATCTTGGAAAAGAAAAAGAAGAAGAAGAATAATAATAATAATTAAATCACCTTCCAGCTCATGATGGGCTAAGTGTGTGCGGGACAAGTCTTGTCTCTCCAAAGCAGTTGCAAAGATATACAGCATTGAAACCAGACCAGCAGGCTTCGCTTAACAACATGGTGACAATTTGACGCCATGGCATGTGCTTTAGTTCAACAAAGCATGCGTGAGCGGCTCAGCAATTATTAATCTTCAAAGCTCTCATGGACAATCAAGAAGCTGTTTCACATCATTGCCTGCTCGTCCTTACAGATGAGGCTTATAATAATAATAACAATAATGACAATAATAATAACAATACCAATAATGATGATTGAACGTTTTCCAACTTGTGATGGGCTAGGGGTCTAGTACATGCAGGACAAGTCTTGTCTCTCCAGTGCAGCCTGTCTTGAGCTTACATGAGGATGACATGAGGCTTATATCCTCTGCAACAACGCTGCTGCCAGGGATAGCGTGCAAGCATTTAAGCATTTTTTCTTGCTGAGATGGGCATCATCATCTGGCAACAATGCTGTTCTGCGTGCATTGTCCACGTGCAACAAATCCAGCAGCAACTACATTGTAAGGTTGTTTATGTAGCCAAGGGTTGGTTTGCGCAGTCACTTAGCACCTACATCCAAAGATTCTTGGCAACAGAGGACGGAACAGAGTACAGGCTGTCCTGGAAAACAATGCAAGCGTCTTTGGATATATGGGAAACAATGCAAGAATCTTTATACCCATAGACATGACTGTATTTGATTTACTTTATTTGGGTTGGAATAATGGACACATGCACTTTGAGAATCACCTAGCGGATCATATGCAGAATCATCTCTTATGCGGCCTGTAACATCATCATCAGCTTCCTCAGCAGCAGCAGCAGCAGCTGCATTGGCAGCTGCATCAGGAGGCCCCTCAGAGATCCCAGGAGAAGAAGAGGAAGGAGCGCCGGAGGATGATGTGTCGCCTGAAGAGGAGGAAGGGGAGGCTGAAGCAGCGGAGCTGTCAGAAGAAGAGGAAGAGGCACCTGATGAAGTCTGGTCACCTGGAGAAGGAGGAAAAATCGAGTTTCTGCCTAAAAGTAAGATATCTGAAATTACCTAACCAGCACAAGAACAGCAGCAGAAGCAGAAGTATAAGGCAAAAGATGGAGCATGAAAAATTTGCAGAAGAAGAGAAAAAGGGATATGCAAGGACACAGGCCTCTCAGCAGCAGAGGAAGAAGAGCACATGTTGGCAAAGCACAGCAAGAGCATGCTTTTGCATGATGATTGCCTTTCACACATGCTGTAGAAGACTACCATGATTGAAGCAGTGCTACGGAATTTTGGCATGAGTAAGCATCACAATGTGAATGAGTTCAGAAGCGGGCAGATAGCAATGGTAGCAGAGCATGCACAGCAGCAAGCTTTGGCAAGACAGGAAGGGACTTTCGTGAAACAACTGCAAAAGAAACATTTTTAGAGAACAAGACGACTGGCCTCGCACACACGCAGCTTCATCTTGCATGCACTGTAAACATCATCTCATTCAGAAAAGAAGACACCGATTTGTCTGTTGCAAATGCCAAAGGCCTGCAATTTGTGACGACATTACACTGTGACGGCACTGAATTACGGCGTAACATCACTCACTTGGAGCCTCAGTGGAGAGTCTGTGCAGCGCAGCTGTCGCTGCTTGCAGCACATCCCGTCCTTCTTCTTGACTAACATTACCTGGTGACTCATCCGCCACATGACCTGTCGGCTGAGCTGCTGCAGACCGATCCTCTGCTTCTTCCCTGTCGCTTGCAATGTTGTCACATTCTCCTGATGACTCATTGCCTGCTGGCGCAGCTGCCGTGCTGACCTGGTTCTTGCTGCCGACAGAACCGTCTGATGACTCATCAGCTGCAGCTGCAGCTGCTGCTGCCTGGTCAGCTTCTTCATCACTGCTACCAGAGCTGCTAGATCCATTGGATGAGAAATCTGAAGAGCTCTGAGGTGCGGCTGGTGCCTGGTTAGGCACTGCAGCTGGCACATGGGGTGCCTGATTAGGCACTGCAGCCAGAGCCTGATCAGGCACTGCAGCTGCAGCCTCTGGCATTGGCACATCCCCCTCTTCTTCCTCGCTGCTGTCAGAGTCGATGGACGATTCATCTGAAGAAGAGTAAGAGTCACCAGATGCCGCCTGATCAGGCACTGCTGCTGCGTCTGGCATGGCAACATCTTCTTCTTCGCTGCTGTCAGAGTCGCTGGATGACTCGTCTGATGAGGAAAAACTGTTGGATGATCCTGCAAGTTGAGCTGGCACTGTGGTTGCTGCCGGATTATCTGTTTCCAGATCACGTGCTTCAGCTGATGCCTGCTGCATTGGTTGATCCTCATCTTCTTCACTGCTTTCACTGGAGGACTCATCAGATGATGACGACTCAGGTGAGTCGGGGGGTGCCTGATCAGGCAGTGCAGCTGTAGCTGCTGGCACTGGCTGATCCTCTTCTTCCTTGCTGCTGGACTCACTGGATGAGTCATCTGACATGGATGATGCTGTTGCTTGTGTATCAGGAGGTGCCTGATCTGGCGCTGAGACTGGGGTCTGATCTTCCTCTTCTTCACTGTCGTCAAAGTCGCTGGAAGACTCATCTGAAGATGAAGCTGTTGCCTGAACAGGCACTACTGCAGCTTCTGGGTTCCGCTGATCCTCTTCTTCACTGTCGCTGCTAGAGGTGAGTAAGGATGACTCATCAGATGAGTCCTCAGGTGATGCATGAGGAGCTTGATCAGACACTGCAGCTGGCGCATCAGGCATCTGCTCATCCTCTTCTTCTTCGCTGCTGCTGGGCTGAGTAGAGGGGCTGCTGGAAGCAACCCTTGCCTGATCAGGCGATGGCTGCGCATTAGGCGTTACCTCATCCTCTTCATCATCGCTACTGCTGGACTCTGGAGATGAGTCAGCCTGGAGGGATGTTGCCTGATCAGGCACTGCAGCTGCAGCAGGCAAAGCAGCCTGATCTTCTTCCTCCTCCTCACTGCTGCTAGACTCAGACTCAGCTTCTGAGGAAGATGACTCATCAGCTGCAGCTGGCGCAGCTATCTCCAACATCTGCTTCTCTTCCTCGTCTTCTTCGCTGCTACTGCTAGGGCTGCTTGCAGCTGACGCTGAAGCAGAACTGTTGCGTTCTTCTTCATCTTCATCATTGCGCTTAGCATTTCCAGCCAGTTCTTTTGCAGCAGCTGTTTTCTGACGACTGACTGCTGCTGCTGCTGCTGTAGGTGCTGCCGTTGCAGCAGCTGATGACAGATGTCTTGTGGTCAGCTTACGTGATCTGGCAAGCCTCACATCTGGATCAGTCTCAGAACCTGAACTTGACTCAGAGCTGGAGTCTGAGTCGCCGCCTGAGGCAGAGGTGGATCTGTCTGATGCTTTGAGTGAAGCTGCTGGCCTTCGATCAAGACCTGGCTTCAATGATACCTGCAGGTCCAAGGCAGATGGTGTCAGCGAACATCAATACAGTAGGTTTTGCTGTGAAGCCTAAGCACAGGCACATTGGATGCAGGTTACAACAAGTTATGTGTTTGGACAACCCTCCATGGCTCGTTCTTCACGTGTCCCCTGTTTGCCACCATGAACCGTTTTATTGTGTGGGTCAAAGACATAGGGTTTCTCCATAGAGATTTGGGTTTGCAGGCTATGTCATTGAGATGCATTAGTAGTAGGGCCCAAGGAAAACATTTTTTGAATCGAAATCCAGAGATCAGCTCTGCAGCATACTCCTTTACTTCATCAAGTGAAATTGGTTCTTGTGCTTGTGATTATCAGAAGACTCATCAGACAAATTCTAAGTGAGGATTCAAGGAAACTATCAAAACAGTCGTGAACTACTGGTTCACGGAACCAATCCAAAAGGTGTAGGCCACTGGCAATTCAGTCACAGTAACTGGAAAGGGTAAGAAAGCATGGCAGCTAGTGTGTGCAACAGACCAAGCTCGCTGGAACACATGAGAATGTGGCTAGAAAACAGCTCAAAACTGATGTGTAGACATGTTGCCAAAACAGCAGAGGCATCATCTGAGCTTCAAGCCTCAGATCTGAGTTGTACTAGGCTGCTTGTAATGCAACGGGGCCTTGTGTGTATCTCTGAATAGCTTGCAACAGTACAATGGGACTCTGAAGGTGTAGGGTTGCATAAGGGTAAGATCATAGGGTTTGGATGCATGCCAGGATGCTTGACTCAGAGTTTCATTTTGAGGGTTGGATGGCATGAAGGCCTAAACAATACAATGGGGTCCTGAAAGTGTAGGGTTGCATAAGGGTAAGATCTTAGGGTTTACATGCATGCCAGGCTGCTTGGCCAAGCAAACTTAGGGTTTGGGTTTGAGGGTTGGACGGCACCAAGGCCTCAACACTGAATGTAGTCCGTTAACGCTGAGCTTAGGCTGCAAGGCCAGGCAAGCTTTTGCATCTGCTGCAAAGCCAATGGTGGCAGTGAACATGCAATATACCTTGGAGGGACCTTGTATGGTCACAAAAGCTGGCTCGTCTACTTTGTTCTGTGCCAGCTGCTGCTGCTGCTGCTGCATCACAGCAGCTGTCTGAGCAGCTGCAAGCTGACGCTGGAACGACAACCTCATCTTCTGCCTCCTACTCAGTTTGCCACTGGGTCGCTCGGCATCTGTCACATGAGCAGCTGGTGCAGCAGCCGACAGTCCAGGATCAGTCATCACCGCAGCTGCTGAGGCAGCTGCTGGCCTGAGGAGCATTGAGACATCTGCCTGCTGGACTGGAGTTGCAGAAGCTGGCGCAGCAGCTGGCTGCATGAGATCAGTCATCTTTGACTGATGAGCTGCTTGACTTGTTGGCGGATTCTTCCTAGCTCTCTGCTTCTGCTTGTAAGCTTGCCGGTTGAGACTGTTCCTCTTCTTCTTGCCAGAGGGCTGGTCAGGCGCCCCTGATGTGTTTTGCTCATGCTGAGCCATGACAGCCTGTAATAATAACAATAATACTGATAATGGTAATAATAATAATAATAACACAGCCATCAGGCTGAATGCAAGGAGGACTTGCCAAGATGCAGGGAGAGAAGAAGAACAAAGAAAAAAGAAGAAAAAAGCAAAAAAAAAAAAAGAGGGAAAAAAGAGAAAGAAAGAGAGACTAACGAAGAAGACGCAGGGCAGTCTATGTTGCTTATCAGTACCAACATCAGTATCAATCATTGTAAAAATTCACAACATCGTGTTCATCATTGCTTGTCATGATTGCCGTGCTTTTGTTGTCATTATGCATTTGGTGCTGCTGTTTCCGTTGTTGCTGTTGCTATAGAGATGATCAGTATCAATGTCATAACCATAACCATCATAATTAGCATTGCTTATATGGCGCTCACACACACACAGCGGACAGCAGTAATGATGATAGGTGCATGTGCAACTTGCCTGATCACCACCGTGCCTCTGCCTCTTCACCTGTGCTTCCTCTTCTTCTTCGCCCCCTGGTGTGTGTTCCACACCTCTGACTTGAGCAAAGGCCTGGGATAGACGCCGCTTATGACTCACGCTCTGAATATTGCCCTCACGCTGCTGTGCCTGCTGCTGTGCTGGCTGTGACCCATGCTGTGCACGCTGTGAACCATGCTGAGCTTGCTGCGGCTGCTGTGCCTGCTGCTGAGCAGGCTGTGACCCACGCTGTGCCCGCTGTGCCTCATGCTGTGCACGCTGTAACTCATGCTGTGCCTGCTGCTCTGCCTGCTGCTGTGCAGGCTGTGACTCACACTGAGCTTGCTGCTGCTGCTGCTGTACCTGCTGCTGTTGTTGCTGCTGTTCTTGCTGCTGCTGCTGCTCCTGCTGTTGTAGCTGCAGCAGCATTTGCTGCTGTACTCGGTGACGCTGTGCAGCTACAGCAGAAGCTGAGGGCACTGTGATGTGCAGAGAGCCATCTTGCTGTGAGTTACCTCCAGACACAGACTCTGCAGTCAACAGAACAGTACTTACACATATTCCGCGTAATACACGTATTCTTGCTGTGAGTTACCTCCAGATACAGACTCTGCACTCAACAACATGGTGATCACATGTAGTCCACATGATACGCGTAACACACACGTTAGCATAAGGGCTAGGTAGGTGCACAGCCAGTCTTGCAGTTTTTGCGCAGTGGTTTTACACAAGCGCACCAGGTTGAGCATTGCAAGGTTTTGACATTGTTGTGCTTGTATCATGCACAATGATGCATGACGTTAGTCATGGCTTGGAATGATATCAATGCAATATGCAAGATGCCAGTGAGCTCTGGCATATCATGTCACTCAAAGTCAAACTCGAGTCAGAAGGGCAAGCATTGCTGTGGCAATAGACTCAGCCAACAGCATCACTATCATAACAGACTTATGCTAGCAAGCTTGTCTATTTGCACTCCAGTTGAGGTGAGAGCAGTGACACATATGAGTCATGTATATGAGTCAACACTCCCCCCTCAACTGGACTGTAAATTGGACAAGCTTGCCAGCATACGATTGACAGTCGCACAGTGTCTGACACATGTAGTGCAAGTTGATCCTGACTTTCTGGGCTGCATCTGTTGACACAACCTACACATTGTCACCAAGGGGTGAATGAACTTCACCAATCTGATTTGGACCACAACAACTCTGCTGTTGGTTTGCTGACTGTCAAAACAGGAACTTCTGTTATTGCGAGTGTATGTTTATTCTGATTGTCTAAATACTCAGCGTTGTGCATGCATGACCCTCACAAAGGGATGCATGCAAGTGTGAGGGAGGGAGTGAGTGAGTGAGTGAGTGAGTGAGTGAGTGAGTGAGTGAGTGAGTGAGTGAGTGAGTGAGTGAGTGAGTGAGTGAGTGAGTGAGTGAGTGAGTGAGTGAGTGAGAGAGTGAGGCAGGGAGTGAGTGAGGTGAGTGAGCAAGCGAGTCATTTGCTCAGCAGGGGAGTGAGGCAATGACTAGCCAATGGATGAGTGTCTGACTGACTGACTAAGAGAATGCACAATTGACTGAGCAGAAGAACGACTAACTGCATGACTAAAGACAACACATCCCGACAACAGCATACCTTGTCGAGCTGACTCAACCTCATCGTCCACATGACCCAGCAGGCTGTTGAATCCTAAGGGGGGTTCCTCATCAGGGGGTGGCTGAGGTGGGTTGACAATGACTACTGGTGCAAACTCACTGTTGGCTGGCTGGCCTGCTACGGATACTGCTGCAGGCTGTTGAAGTGGCTGGCACTGATTCCCCTGCATCAAGAGAATGACAATAAATAATACCAACAGTAATAGTAATAATAATAATATAATAGTAATAATAGAAGTTGCTTTCCAGCTCAAGATGAGGTAATTAAGTCTTGTTTTGCCAAAGCAGTCTGCAGCAGCAAACGCCTTGATGAATTATGAGCTTCCATTTGTGCGCCTTGTGTGTATCCTTACACTTGACACCATGTTATCGCATTGACTTGAAACAAGTGTATGCTGATGAGTCAACTTGGCGTATGACAATGTGTGCCGAAGCTATGTCAGCAGTGCACCTCCTCTCAAGTAGATATGTGAGGCCATTACTGGACAGCAATCAATCGGGGCTTTCCACTACGAAGTAGACTGTCTAGATTTCATGATGATTTGAACATGATTGCCATGATTGGCACAAGCGATCGGCTGTGTTGGCTGGCAGAAAATTGTAAAATCCTTCTTCTTCTTCATCAAGGCAGCAGTGAGCAAAATCAGAGGGGGCAGTGGGGATCCAGATTCAAGAGGCCATGACTTTGGGATGATTGTGGCAATAAGTGCATGCTCACGTGGGTCCCATGGTGATGTGGCAAAACTTCTGGAAGACGAGGAAGGTGCATGAAACGAGGTGCATGATCGGTTGGTAACTGAGTAGGGTGGCTACAGCTAATGATTGACTTTGTTCATAGCTGACTTGAGTTGCAGCAGGGAAAATAGTTCCTGATACAGATGCAGCTTCACTGACATGACAGTCAGACAGCAGTGCACACGCAGAGCAGCACTCATAAGCAGTGACGCAAGTTTCAGCAGGAAGGATTGAGTGATGGACACCACTTTGGAAGCATGACCCAGAACTTGTCTGCATGTTGTGTTCAAAATGCTGGCAACTTTGCATTGTGCTTGCGTATTTTGACATGCCACACTGCCTTGATGAGCTGTGCAATGACTGTGAGTGGCAATTAGCAGCCTGGGCATGAGCCTGTGTTCAGCATGACTTGCATGTGCAGCTGACTGGAGAGCTTTGAGGTGAGCATGCTCTTGAGGGGCTCACCGCTGAATTAAACAGGTCTGCGTGGAAGTGTACTTCCCCAGGTGGTGCAAAACCTGCAGGAAGCCGCACGTACATAAGAACAAGGAAGGCTGCTCTGTATGACGGGAAGGCTGCTCTGTATGACGGGCTAAGATGCTCCAGTTGGCAGACAGAGCCACTGTTGAATACGGAGTTGTGATCACGGCAGGCTGTTCAGCATGCACACCTGAAATCAAATTGGAGGCAGCCATGGCCCACCAATCGAGATTGCCTTGCTCTAATGCATGCTTGGCGTACAAACGCCGACAGCTCGCTACATCGTGCTCGGGATACTGTATCTGGTGCCGACGGACTGTCTCAGCTGCATATGCACGAAGACTACTTCAGGATACATCAAAGCCTTAGATGCAATATAAGAAACACAGCAAGCGAGGTGATACTGGCAGAATTGGAACGCATCAGCATCAGCCAGAAGAAGCAGCGAAAGCGGTAGGTCACACCTTGCAGATGGGAAATAGTAGTCGTAGAGTTGGCCAAGATGAGAACTCCTGTATTTGCGCAACTACTCACAAATACTCTCCACCTTTCGTCGTTTGGTGCTGGAGAAGCCATAAGCTGGGCAGGTGCCTGTGGCTCCCTTTGGTGAGGTAACAATGTGTGCACCAGCAAGTCGCCTCCCGTGGGCACCGGCGACAAGCAATACGCCTGCGCCCTTCTACCAGCAAACATTCACTGCTCGAAGATTGCCCACCGGCAGCATCTCACGAGGGCTTTCAGTCTGAAAGCGTTTGCTTCAAAAGCAAAGGCCATCGCCGCTGCCACCCAGGGGGGTTTGAAATGTGAAAGGGAGGGGACCCCAAGTCGTGCAGTTCACATGCAGAAGCCAACATTTTGTCGGATTGCGTTTGAGTGTCACTTCGGTGTCATCTTTGTGCTCTGCACGGCTGCATGATTGGCGGGTATGTTGCGTAGCAGGTGAGGAGGGTTTGTTGTGCAGAAGTGTCTGTGCAAGGTGATTGCTGTCAAAAAAATTGGCAATCACCATGCCAGCAATGACACGTACACGTGTAGATGTGTCTTTAAACAGGCTGAACAACTTCACTATATCCTTAGGACTATGACCAGGGCATGTACAGCTTTCAACTCGACAGAACAAAGCTATTAGGCAACTTGTCATGCGTCCCGCGTGTTCCGGCCTGGCCTAGCTGGGCCTTCCAAGTCTTAGCTCAAGAAAGTCAGAAATGTTCAGGAATGATGGTGTGCCGGTCAAAGACACCTGTAGCTGATGAGGATCATCAAAGATTGCTGTTATACCCACAATCACAGATGAAAAGGGGACACTAAAATGCACAATTTACCTGCTGTTTCACATGCCTATCAAGGCCTGTGTAGTTTTCGCTTGAGTAGACACTTGCAGCAAGACCAGAAGCACGCTTGCTACTGACAACTGACATGGGCCAAATTTAGCACACTGAAAAGGATCTGCAAAACAACGCAGCTGCAAGGCTGTCACAGTTCGATTCCTTGATCAACAGACTTCAACTTCGACAGGCTAACACAAAAATTAAAATGTACAGAGAAACAATGAGACTATGATACAAAACAAAAAAAAATGACAGCTGCTGCTGGTGGTACAAACATGGCAGCAGCAGTCCCTGCCTGACCATACATGCACCCACAACTGAATGTAACAAAACGTCACAAATGTCACATGAATATACAAAAGCATCACATTTGTCACATGCATCTAGTCACGCCTCAACTCTGGCATGCTGGCCACTTCTGTAGGATGCCAGACCCAGTGATGCAGCGGTGGTGCATTTGGCTTGTCAGAAAGTGTGAACTTGACAGTCCGGGTGACATGTAAAGGCAGAGCCTCAGCCAGTGCTACAAGCTCTCTACTTTCTACTTGATTTTTTTGCTGGTCAAGTCTGTGTTGAGATGTGATCCGACATATCAAAGTCAGTGCCCGAAGGTTTGGACACATGCCCAAGATGCCTAAGTATGCCCCAGCAGTGCAGTCTCCCTCTGTTGCAAGAAGAGTTGCCTGCTCCAGCTCGTCCAAGCAAGCCATTCGATGCAAGCTTCGTAAAGCATGCAGCTCGTTGGCACGATTAATCCGTAGCTCAAGGCAGTGTGGCCTCATAGCAGCTGCGCAGCTCTTGCTGCAGACAGCAAGGCTCGCTAGGTCAGCCAAAGATACATTTCGGAGAACAACGCTCACTATGCTGGATAAATGGATGATGTCAGTGAGGACAGTCCCGGGACCATCTGAGGTATGCTTGCTGCTGTCATTGCGCTGCATAGCTAGCGTACAGGCAATTTTGGCTTTCCACCGTAGCACGGAGCTGACGAGCTGTGTAAGATAGCTAGAGTGCGTCTGCATTTGCTCGACAGGGCAAGGTGGATGCAGGCTTGGTCCAAACGCGGCAAGGTGGATTTGATGCAGCCTGTGTATGCTGTCCGAGACTTTCAGAACCGTAAGTTATATACAGTACAGCGTAATGACGACGCAATATGCTGGACATAATATAGCAGCAGAGTCTGACAGCAGAGGCTGCATCCATGATGCTTTGGCTGCATGATGTCGTACCCTTACGCTTTCATGAGATGCAATGCAGGCTGTGTTACTGTCAATTGCGATCATCACACCTGCAGGGTTGAGCTGAGTGTACATGTGATAGCATCAATGTGTGGCGTTCTGCTCATAATGGCTCGTCACTCGTAATGGCTCATCACTCCTGCAGGATTTGAAGACACATTAGTGCAGATTCAAGGTCACAAACCAGCATGTCATCATTTAATATAAGCAAATTTAATGACAGATCCGAACTCACACCAACATGCTTGTACCGCATTAAAACAATGCAGGAAGTTGGCCTCCTAACATGCGTTCAATGCGTCTATCGGCCTAGCGCTAGTAGCTAAGCCTCAGTGAGCCTGTGACCTCCCAGAGTTTGCTACACACATACACATGCAGATCAAGTGCCCAAGGCAAACAACATCAGCTTTGAGCGTGGGTCTGTCAACAGCCAAAGAAAACGCAGCAACGTTCAAGTATCATTCAAAATCATGAAAAAAAGGGTGAGCCTGCATCACAAGGCTCAAATGCAGTTGCGTAAAGCTGACAAACCAAATGCACACCCTTCAATCTAAGATCAAAAGCTACTCTAGACACAAGGATCCCCTTGAGTTGTGCATGGATCTGAGCAGAATGACCAGGGAGTGAAGACCCTGAGGAGGGCAACCCCACATCATTTTCACAGAGAAACTGCTGCTAGCGCTGTTGAGATGTTGAGAGACGGCCCTGACACAGCATCTTGTTGAGTTGCTGCATGCGTTTTCTTTGGCTCAAGTGCATTGACAGCGTTCAGTAATGAGTGCAGAACCTCATCCTCATAGTTGTCATTCACAAAGTCTTGCTCAATGTTTTTGATCTTGGAAGCCGCTGCATCAAGGTTGGCCAACTTCTGCACCAAGTCTGCACGCTGCTGTGCCACCTGCTTGTCCTCATACATCTTGGGAAGCACTATCGGCTTAGTCTTGACATATTCAACCACATGCCTGACGATGCACCTGCTAACACGGACTTTCAATTCTCCATGCACAAAGCTGAGGGCAGTGGAGCACAACAACTGCTGTATGCTTGCGCGTGCCAGCTCATCCACAAGCGGCTTGGCCGCCAACAAGGCTTTGGTCACACGATCAGACAATTCGCCATGCAGCATGTCCTGGAAAGTGGCTAGACGCTGGAGGCCTCCTCGGTGTGGAGCACAGTGACAGACACGATCAAACGCTGTGCGCACCGCCTCAAGGTATCTGGAACTCTGCAATGCTGCATTGACAGATTGCTTGATCTGCAACTCGTTGTCTAGGGTGACCTCAGCCCATTTAAGCATCTGTGAACCTGACATTGTCTCAGGGCTCCAAGCTCCAATGAATCCTGGCCCTTCTGATGGTGACGGCGGATCCCCCATGACTTCCAATACCGCTTGAGACACGTCTGTGCATAGACATGCAAAGTCCACCTGCAGACAAAAGAGTGAGTAAAGGTATGCAGAAGCAGAGGCACGAGTGATTCATAGATGTGCTGTTGTAGCACTACCATGCATGCAAATTTTGCAGGTGCTCTATTTCATGCCATGTGTGTATGAGCAGGTGCACGTGCGTGCAACGGCTTTATACATTCATGGCTGAACCTATGCATGCATGCATGGCTGGCGACAATCAGACAGACACAAACAGACAGTCAGACAGACAGACAGACAGACAGGCAGGCAGGCAGGCATGCAGGCAGGCAGGCAGGCGGGCAGGCAAGCAGTCAGGCAGGCAGACAGGCAGGCAGACCTTGCAATTTAAACTTGCCATCTCTGCACCTACGCTTGATGCCTCTGCGCCCAAGTTTTGCAAACTCCCTTTGACCTTGCTTGCCTCATCGGCTATCAGAGTCAGAGTCTCGTCAACCCACTTGCCCGTGATGTGCACATGGTACATCTTGTTCAGCATGACCATGAGCTGCTTGCTGGTCATGCTCCTAGCAAGCTGATGGCTGGTGCCTTGTACTCGCCCTCAGCATCATGAAGCATCTGGGCAAACGCTTGGAGCTCCTTATCAGCTGCTTGCTCTAAGGTAAGGGCGCTGTCCTGATGCTTACGGTTGACAACAGCTACACACCCCTTCAGTCCCTCAAGGTGCGCTGGGGTAGTTCCTGACTTGAGCAAGATGCGTTTGAAGATGTAGTCTTCAGTGTCATCTTTGTGGACCTTGTCTGACTTGGTGAGGGCGAGAATGGTGCTGCCCAGCTTATTAGCATCAATGACAACCCTGAGAGCATTTCCTTTGTCCAACACAGCATCAGTGCCCTCCACAACACACAGCACCAAGGTGTTTGGATCACTGATGTAGCTGTTCACAAGGCGCTCAGTCTGGATGCGGTCCTCCTCAGGCAAAGTTTGAATGCCTGGCAGGTCGGTGAAGTCAAAGTGACCTACATCAAACAGTAGCCTCTGCAATGACGCTCTGTAAGCATAGCAACTCACCACTGACTTTGAGTCGGAGCAAGACAAAACAGCTAACCAGGCTACTAACGTGAACATGCAAGCTATACCTGTTTGAGCTCCACGACGAGCTCTTCAGTGCTGAAAGTGCCAGTCTCACTCATGAAGCTGGTGACTCTGCTCAGAACATCATCTGTGAACTCTACAGACGTGCGAATGCCCTTGTAAATGATAGTGCATGAGCACAGCTCCTTCGTTTGCACTTGCTGCAGATGGAATCTGATAGGCATCTTGGTGCATAGCCCCTTGTCGCGAGGGAAGATAGAGCACTTGGTGATGTTTTCGAGTAAGCTGGACTTTCCAGCGTCTCTGCTGCCAACGACAACTACGCGAGGAAGCGCCAAGTCAACCTCCGGGATCAGGAATCTGATACTTTCAAGGGATTTGTTAAAGCTGCCAAACGAGCTGTTGACAAGCCTGTGAACGATGCCGTCGTTGTCGTGGACGACTCCGTTTAGCAGCGAATCGCGTTTACGGGGTGCATTGTCAGCAGGCATGATTGAGAGGCACTGCAAACCTCCCGCAGTGCTTGCATTCTTGGCTGCAACCCAGCAACCCTGCTAGGACCCGCAGCACGCCAAGAGCGCAGCACGCATTGACATTCGCTCTGAAACCAAACAGGCTAAATTTTGCAATGCTCAAATCATTGTGCCTCAAATAGATAAGCCGCAGTACTCGCACCTTTCAGGGGCAACCCCTGCAATCGCAGATGAGCAAGCCGGTCAAGGTCAGGGTGAATAGACGAACTGCAAAAAGCGTTGCATGGTCCTGCCAGGGTCTGGCCAGATACTATGGTCGCTGAAAATACTAGTGCAGGCGCCTGAGTCCTACGTCATAGATGGATATTTACACCATTATACACCTGAGTCACCTGACCTGTGATTTCTTAGCTGTATCACATGTGCGCACCACTATGCATGCCGCACATACCACAGCCGTATACCTAGTGCCAGCATAGTACCAGCATGTTTTGCCTTATGAACAACATGAGATTGACTGTGCAGTCATATGTGTTGCCGCACTGCAGCTACTGCAGCTGAGAATGCCTTTGCTAGCGCTGTCCAAAGAGCCTGCCGTTTTTGCCTTCAGAGGGGTGATGAGGTGGGTATCGCCTGATGCCTTCTACACTGACAGCCGCTCATGTGTCTTTCGCGCAACTCTGGCGTGCTTTCTCAAATTTCTGACCCAGTGCATGCCAAGAATTCCTCCCCCCATGCAGACCCAGATGGTAAACCCTCAGACCCTACCCCGTTGCTTTACTCAATCGTGTTTCCGAAACGCGCCGGAAGGCAATAATGGCCTACAATTCCGGTAGATCAATGTGCCGCTGATGGACGCAACTGTGCGACATCTACGAGTTACAAAATCCAACGCTTCTGCTAGTCCTTTCTCATTGATACAAGACGTCCTTCAGGCGTTGGGGCGGCACGCAGTCTGTTGCAAGGTGCTTGTTTTATCGTGCTGAAGTACGCGACGGATACAAAGCGTGTCAGCCAAGCCCTCACTCATACGCAATAGCTGCATGTGCAGATCATATCGCAATTGTACGCAGCTGCTGCTCGAGCTCCTGCACTATCCCCACGAACCCTGGTACTGGCCACTGATCATCACCCAAAGTGCTATTCCGAACGTACTGGGAAGGCCAGCCTTGAAGGAGCTGTGGTCGACCTATTCTCAGATCCCTTCGATTGTTTAAGGTGATCAGCATCACTCCTAAAGCTGTATTGTTCAGCAACCTTTCACTGCAAAGCCTTGTAGTGCATAACCACATGGTATGTATGTCATGCATGACAAACTGGTGTTGCTGACAAAGTGGAAGACAACCATCTTCTAGTAACCACTGTCACAGACATACATGCAGCTCTGGTCACAACAACATGTCAAATGATCTGACATTTTTGGCGCCTACAGCTCATTGAATTGCTCTGGCACAAGTCAAGCGATTGCATGGAGGACAGGTGATGCATTGCCTCAGCAATTCTGTTCTGTTGCTGCTGGCCTGTCTAGCAACTGGTTTGACCTCAACCCTGTGTGCAGAGAAAGGGTTAGCCAAGCTGTATGAAGCTACAGTCAATGGCCTCAATGATGTTGATGGTTCAGCAGAAGCAAACAGCGCAGGCTGGTGTGTGGTCATAGACTCTCTTGATCACTTGCTGCAGCATGCAGGCATACATGAGGCAAGCTTGCTGCTGGCTCTTGAATCATGACTGCTGTGGTGCTCAGCAGTGCTGGCAGAGCATGACATCACAACCAACAGTATATGACATTATGATGGGCATGTGATGGACTTGTGACATGTGACATCATTATCACAACCAAAAAGTTGTGAATTGCAGGTTTTGCGCTTTTTGGAGGATCTGCGCAGTCACTCAGACGTCTCCAGTGTCTGTGGCATGATACACAAGGTGCTCTTCAGACACCATGCATGCATCTTGGCCTGCACTTGTATGCATTCGCCCATACAAACATGCATGTGTGAGGTGGTTTTCCCACTCTCGCTTTGGAAAAATTCTTATCCTTTGCATCTCCAGTGTCTGTGGCATGATACACAAGGTGCTGTTCAGATACTGTGCATCTTTGCCTGCACTTGCATGCATCAATGCATGCATACATGCAATGCATGTTTGAGGTGTTTTTCCGTTTTCTGCTTTTAAATGTATCTCGCCCTTTGCATGTCTCTGCATGCAGACCATGCATGTATGAGGCAACCTTGCAGCATGTTCATCACACTTAACATTGTAGCAACCACATGTGTGGGGTTAGGACATGCCCTGGCTAAAAGCAAAAGCTTCCAGGTGCAGCTGTGAGCTGTGAGCTATGAGCAGTGAGTTGTGAGCTATGAGTTGTGAGCTGTGAGTTGTGAGCTGTGAGCTGTCATTTCCTGACCTTCAGCACCCAGTAGAGGTCCATGAGGCCACAGTCATCCATTGGTGACATTGTACAATGGCTGGCCACATGGGTTTGTGCTGACACAATAGTTTCGAGGACAAAACCTTGCAGATCTTAAACATATATATGCCAAGACAGAGCTTGCTGTACACAGCTGTGCACAGCCTTAATTCCTTATGATGCTCTAAACAAGCCTGTCCGGAGGGAGCTGACTTGCATTGAACGCACCTGACGCGCATGGATTAAGCCTGCATTTCAATAATTGTTATCATTGTTGCTGCTGTTGTCATTTCCCACATCATCGTCATCATCATTATTATTCTTCTTCTCATAAATATTGTTATCATTACTATACTTGTTTTTATCATCATCAGTATTGTTACTACTTGTTGTTCGTGTTATAATAATGTATTATTGGTATCATTACTATCACCATTCTTTGAATTGTCATGTTCACAACACTGAAGCAACCCGTATATATTGCAGGATCTGCACACACCTCAGGTGTTAGCAGCCCTGACTTCAGTCTGCACAGCCAGCATGCTCCTGCAGCCCATCCAAGGCTTGCAAAAGGACATGGCCGCAATGACTAAAGGCAAGCACACATGGGCGCCACATGGCCTGCTGCAGCTACACCTCAAGAGGCACACAGGCCGAGTCCGGGTTGAGTCTGAGCTGTACAGTCTGAGTCAAGGAGGTGGCATTGAGACTGACGCTGCTCCTCAAGAGGTTATCACTGCACAGCTGCTGGCTGCACATAATGTTGGTCGTTTAGGTGGGTTGCTACACCTGCTGTTTGGCCTTGCACATAATAAAACAGTAATAATAATAATAGAAATAATCATAATTAGTACGTGTACTTAGCCAGCAGACATCAGGTATGTGCGACGCAGTCAGTTCCCTCCAGACAGGCTTGTTCAGAGCATCACGGGCTGGCGCTTATAAGTATGACAATTCTCTGTGGGCAGCCCGGTATAATACTTGGCTTCTCATTGCATTGACGCCGAAAGGCGTAGTCTTTTCTTTTCTTTTCTTTTCTATGACAATGCTCGTGCCCATGACAGTTGCTGTCAGCTTCACAACGATCATGTTTCCTGTTGTGGGTCACGCACTTCAACTCACATGCCAGCAATTATTGTTAAAAGTTATACAGCAGCCATGTGGACTTGCATGAGCTCTTCCAACAATGACAGGTTAACTGCCATTCTGTTCAGCACTACTCACAGACTGAAATGCAAAATAGTTTGGATGCTTCTTACCCTTTTGCACATCGGTGCCAATATGTAGAGTCTGCACCTGATGCCTGTTGACCAAGCCTGCGGTTTTGTTATCATCGCTATTGTTGTCAGTATAATCATTGTCATCACTATCATCATTGTCAACATTATCATCTTTGTGTTTAGTTTTATTACTTGTATTGTGATCATGGCGAGCGTTGTCAATATGGTTTCTTCTGCAGAAGCCCAGCATGACAAAAGGCAGGAGGCACAAGAGCGTCAAGCTCAAGCTGAAGAAGAAGCAGGCTTGGCCCTCTTGACCAAGCAAGCTGGCATGAAGCTCACGCTTACTCAAAAGGTACCCTCTTGTGACCTGGGCAGCTTGGTATAATACTTGGCTTCTCATGAATTTGACGCCAAAAGGTCTTTTCTTTTCTTTTCTTTTCTGGTCTTTTCTTTTCTTTTCTTTTCTTTTCTTTTCTTTTCTTTTCTTTTCTTTTCTTTTCTTTTCTTTTCTTTTCTTTTCTTTTCTTTTCTTTTTCTTTTCTTTTCTTTCTACCCTCTTGTTTGGCCACTGTGGCTCTTGTCACTGACATTCATGCACAAGGATTGCACCATTCTCTTTGATTCATTTGGTCTTTAATAGGCTTATTGTACAAGGCATACCCCGATGGTTGCCAGCATAGAGTACAAATCCTGCTGAGGCTAAGGCCCTACCCCACGAGGGGACACCAGATTTTGTACTTGCACCATGCACACCTTGAGCGTTGAACATCTTGTTGGCACAACTCTGCAGTGGCAGAAACGTACCATGACAGTTACACCAGTGATGTGCTTGTGTGGCACAAAAACAAAACGTGCTTGTCTTGAAGGTTTCCTCCTGCAAGCATTGAAAAAGAGGAACTGGTCGGCAAATGCGTTTCAGCATGCTGTGGTTATGCATGTTGTGCGTTGCACACATCTCGTTGACATACATCGCATGCTTGCTGTCTGAAATGTTTAGAGGAAAAGTCAGGTTGTGTTTGGCGATGACTAAACACTGTCTGTAACGCCGCAGGCAGTCACCAACTGTGACTGCTGGTACTACTGTAATGACTCTGCAATACTCACTAATCCTTTATGAACACGGCATAATCTTTACTGATCAGCTGAGCCGCCAACTCACCTTGCTTGAACACTGAGAACTGTACTGACTGTGGTGTCTCAACATAGTCAATACAGTTCTCAGTGTTCAAGCAAGGCTGAGCCGGCGGCTCAGCTGATCAGTAAGGATTATGTTGTGTTCATAAAGGATTAGTGAGTGTTGCAGAGTCATTACAGTATTACCAGTAGCCACAATTGGTGACTGCCTGCGGCAATACACTCTCCATTACAATGCATACCTACCTTATGTCTCCAGACGCCCCTTTCAACAAAACAATTGTTAAATGGTGTGTTTGCTTGCCTATATATAGCTATTTGCATATGTCTCTCAAACACCACTTGCCACATGACTAAGGGAGTCAATACACAATGACTGAGAGTTCTGGAAACTTTGAATGCAACAAGTCATTCAATGCTACTCTGGACCATAGACAGGTGCAACATTTGTAGACAAATGCACATGCACCTATAAAACCACTACAGGAATGATCAATCTTCAAGTGAGCCACCTTTTAGCTGTAACTACTTCAGAAATGCTCCGGGCTGCCGCCTTAGGAGACTCCCGTTATGATCGCTGAAAAGTGTAAACTTTAATTTCCTTTTTTTTTCGGAAAAGTTCTGCAGCTTTTCATCTGTCTGAGTAAACAATGTGGTGTATAGGAGCAATTGGCGCGCCAAGCTGTGGTGTTGCCATATGAGCATCAAGGCGCCAGGCAGGCATACAAGACCGGTGACTTCAAAGACTACTTGCCACAAGCAGCTGGGGGTTCAGGCAGGGGCGCCGGCGAGGGGTCTTTGGGTCACATACTGTATGTGCGTGACAGTGCCAGCGAGCATGACTCAGACGAAGATCCTGATGATGACTTGGATATCTAGGCCTTTGCCTTGATAAGATCATAAGATCTGCTGAGTGGCTTTGCCACTGCTGCTGCCTCTAGTCAGAAGTCATATGCAAGGGTGCAGTCCCCCCCACTTGCCCATTTGCAAGGGTATCTTCATTAGTGTTGGTCTGTCCTTGATAGATTGGATCTCAGATACATGTCCCCAAGGATGCACTGCTTTGCAGAGCTGGGGAAATGCCTGGACTATGAATGTTGTGTTGGATACAGTGTGAGTCATGCAAGACGTGTTAGGATGCGCAATGCAATTCCAGAACTACAACGCATATCTTGAGATTGTCTACATGCATCAATTGTCTTTCATCGGGCTTTGATACCCTTAAGAACTGTCAGCACAGCTCTGCAATGGAACTTTACAAAGGTCGGCATTGCACTGTACTGCACTGACAGTATGATGTACATGTGCAACCACGCATCGCAAAATACATTTGAGAGTATATACTTCCCCGATAAGTGTGGTGCAGCTCATCAGCTCGTAAAGACAGCACCAATGTGAAATAAATTTAGTGTCAAACAATTTGTTGCTGCTGCAAATTCATCCTGTGGTATTTGAAGTTTTCACATGCTTATAAGCCTCGAGGTGTGAGTGAGCTCACTCACAGTCATATTGGGTATCTTTTAGCAGCTCCTTCAGCATCAGACATTGCAAAGCCATATGCATATGCCTTGTTGCATGGTGATCTGTGCCTGCCAGCTGTGATGGTGTGCCCAATCTGAGGCCTAAATCCCAAACGTTCCAGCCTATGCCCATCAGGCACACTCTTATTATCACAGGAAAAGCTGAGCCATTGCTATTGGAGGCAGAACCACTCTTGGTGTTATGCCCCACCAATCAAGCACCGCCATTCAAAGTTGCCCCGCTGACAGCCGACGAAGAAGTAGATGTGCCCCCCGTGCCAGCTAAAGCTGGACCAGCAGAAGTCTGTCCTGTGATCAGTTGTGAAGCCCCTGTACCATTGCTGTAGGCAGTTGCAGGCGCTGGTGCTGGTGCTCCTGACCCACTGCTTGTGTATGTTGCAGCTGCACAGCATACACATACTTTGCATCAGCAAGAGGAAGGCAATGAAACATGCAACATAGATTTGATGGGAGCCATTTGGAATTGGCCAAGGGTGAGGTATATTGGAGACTCCATGGACTCCATGGGACTCCATGGACAGAAACAACCAAGGGTGATGTATATTGGGGACTCCTTGTGAGCTGTGCATGCAATACTTGCTGCTCTTTGATGCCATCTCATGACAGCCACTATAGACATGGTTTGAGTGAGAGTGAGGTGAGTGTTGGCACAGGGATTCCTTATGAAGCTTCCAGGCGCATACATGCATGCATCTGCTTAGCGCTGAGTAATTTTGCAGTTTGCAATGCATTGCTGGCTGCTGTGCTTATACGTGTACGCCTGAGGACATAAAGTCCTCAGCATTCTGTGAGCTGTGCTGTGAAGTGTACTGACAGATAGCATGCTAGGGCGTGATTTGCACTGCCCTAAGACTAGCAATGAACAAACTGATGTCAGCCATGAGACCTGATGTATGCTTGGTGACAATTCAATGCTCTCCCAACAAGAGAATGTGTCGCATCTCACTGGACAGCTTGCAGTGATTGATGTGCACTTGCTAATGCTATGGAAAAGGCTGCTGCAGCTGAAGAAAGGTGGTCTTGCAAGCAGCAGAGCGAGTCATTGCACAGGTGCAGATAGACAGCGAGAGGTACTGCTGACAAGCAAAAGACACCGATACAGAACGCACAGACCTTGCTGCAGCATACGTTCCCGCAGCTGGTGTACCTCCTCAAGCTCAGCAAGGATTCTCTGGTGTTCCTCCTGTTCGACCTCTGCAGAAGCTTGACTAATACCGTCCAGCAGCGTGCGTGATGCAGCGGAGGCAATCAGGACGCTCAGCAGAAGGAGCAGAAGGCTGGAAACATGCATGACTCAATCTGCAAAGTACGGGCGGGTCAGCATAAAGCAACTCAGCTTAAAAGCACTGTACAAGCATGTGCATGTGTTTAGTCAACGACCAGACGTGCGGCTCAGCAACTATGCAAAATGCATGGCTCAACAACATATTTTCATGTAGACAACGTAGTTTGGCATCTTGTGGAAAGCAGCTGTCTTGGTCGGCAGCCAAGCAGACAGCAAGTCGCGTGACGTCAACACGACAACCAGCGACACTTAGATCTTGCAAGCAGCCATTTAAGTTCTTACCGACTGTTGGCGCGACGTTTCTGATCAATAAAAGGAAGCAAGACTTTCAAAAAAAGCTGTGTTGGCGTCGCCGTATCGCTGTGCGCGCTGCTTGCAGACTCGTCGCAACGCCCCAAGCTTGTCCTGTATCACGTGATGATTAAGATGACTGATTTACCCAAATGTGAAGCTTAAAGCTTCTGGTTCGAAGTTCCTCGGCAGCGGCTTTGCGAATAACATTCGCGCAGTCATTTTCGCTAGTCCGTTCTCGGGCGATTCGCAGGTCGTTTGTGACTTGCAGGAAACACACGCAAAATCTGTGCGTCACACTGCACGATACCACCAAACTGTGACCGACAATGCCACTTGCACAAAGCTCAAGTATTGTATGCTATCAATCAGAGGTGTTGCACATCTAACTTGCACCAGCTTGATCTGTCGCAACTGTTCCTCAAAAGGTATGTGCACATATGTAAACTGCCTTCGATCCGTGTTTCAGATACTCGCTGTACCACTCAAGGTGAGCATTAGTCAAAAATTGCACTGTACGCACTCTAGCCACGTAAGACAGGGACTGTGCAGCATGTAGGCATCCAATCGATTTTAGACGCTGCAACTCAGTGCAGCCTTGGATAAGTCTATCTGAGATTCAAACTGTCAGGAAAAACTGTGTAGCAGTACCTCCGTGAGATTGCATTGTGTGCCTTGTATCTGCAGTGTCCAAAAAGCTCACATTTGTCTTGTCAACAAAAGCAGTACGCCCAAGAAGTCCACAACTCACTTCGAAGATGCACTCTCAGCATTCGGACTTCTAGATTCCAACCTGGCTTGAGGCTTTGTGCCTGCAACTGCATCAAGTTTTGTTCAAAGGTGTGCCACCTGCTCACACTGCAAGACATGAGCTGGTTGTACTTTCACAGGTCCAGCCTTGTCACTGGCACATCAACAACATGGTCCATCTCCAAAAGGACCTTCAGAAGACGTGTCACCCCCTTGCAAACAGGTTGCTTCCAGCCTGGGTGGTGCCTAAGAGGAATGTGAACCAAAAGTTCTTTTGCATTGAAAACTAACCTGATCAGACTGCTCCAGCTTGATCTCCTTCAGGGCAGTTTGAGCTCCTTCAGGGCAATTTGATGTCCTTCAGGGCAGTGTGATTGTCGTAACCCTTGCTTCTGCCAGCAACATGAGGCATGCTGACCTTAAAAATGATGTCGTCCACTACACAAACAGGACCACCTGGTGCAACATGCAAGGAGATCAAGATGTGTGACGGCAGCTCCATGCAGCTGTACCTCTTCTTCTGTGACAAAGACAGACTGCAAAGGCCACAATGTCAGAGCATCACTATTGGATCAGGAGATCCTGAGGAAGTGCACCTACAGGGTAGCTGCCATTGCACCCATGCTTGGGTGAGTCATACTGACCAGTGCGGCAGGTGAGAAGGGAAGGGAATGTTAAAATGCATGACCCACATTTGCTTTGAAACGTCCCACGCACAAGATCCCCTACGGTTAATTGTATGCAGAAGTGAAATCTCTGATGGCTGCATCGTAACAAAGTGTAGCAGTTGCTTGGGAAGTGTCTGCAGCAGCAGATCCACATCTGAGCTTGGTGCAGCTTACTAATAACAATAATAAAATCACTTTCCAGCTCATGATGAGCTAGCTACGTGTGGGACAAGTCTTGTCTTTCCATAGCAGCAAAGCTTGGTGCAGCTTGCTGCGATGTCTTGTGTCCACTGATGGCCAGGGCCTGCTAGACCTAATTTTCAGGCAGCCAGAGTCCAGGGCAAAGCTGCTGCATAGCTGTAGCTCCTGAGGCACTGTCTGATTGTGTGTGAAGATCTCAGTGTGTCGCACTGCCAGTGGCACTTGTTGGTGATAGAGAGACAGCCCAGTTGGCTTGCCAGCTGATGCAGATCCAAAGCCTGCTTGATGGAGGACAGTTTAGACTTTGTGTAAGTTTGCACTCTCCTTAAGTTCAAACTCTGTGTAAGTTTACATTCTGTGTACACAGGCATGAGAAATTGCATGGCTGTGCTGCAGGTGTGACCTGGCAATGGGAAGATAGTCAGAAACCTGTCACCTGAAGTGTCATTTGCAATGTTGCTGAGGATCAGCAGCTGACCACTGTGTGTTGATAATTGCAGGGGGTATTCTCCTTTTTCTTCTTCTGCATTCTCTCCTCTTGCTTCTTCTTTCTTCTTCCAGATGCAGATGTTGACAATGATCACAACAGGACTCTGCTGCTTATCGGTTTGTGTTGGTACTGCTGGCGTCCGGTTTGAGAAAGGCCTCATCTGTGTTGGGGTGGCCCCCCCTCCCCCCCCCCCCACCGTTTAAGCCAGGAAGACACATGGCTGCTGTGATGCTCAGGAGCTACACAGCCTAATCTCCTCTTCCTCGGCTTCCTCTGTCTCCTTTTCTTCTTCCTTCAAGCTGAGCCCTGAAGCCTATACCATATAGCTCCTCAAGGTGAACTGCAGCATGTGAAACCTATTCAGCATGTGATGGACTGTACAAGCATGTGACTGGTATGCTCTGTACTCATGTGCAGGCCTGATCATGTTTGCAAATACCACATTGTTGGCCAGAGCCTTGTTTGCTGGCCCTAGATTTGCAACATGCAGCACAGCAGCTGATGAGTTAGTCATCATGCTTATGTATCACGCTATCTGCGACTGTAGGCACATACTGACCAATCTTGCAGCAGGTTGGAGATCTGCTCTCAAGCCCATGTCATAGCACCGCAGCAACACATGCCGTATTATCACAGCATCCTGTTGCATGTTGCAACTGTTTTCAGCAGATGTCTCGATACAGGTCAGTGCTGACGCATCTGTCATGCTGCATGATAGCAGTATGAGGCCTCATTACCGCATTGGACATAGCACTGAAAAAAGGAAAGAACGAGGGAAATAATTGTTTGCAGGGTGTTAGACAGATGATGCCACAGCAAATGGGGTCAGGGGGGTTCAGGGGTCAACAGCAATGAATGTCAAGATGCACACACTGCAGACGCTCATGACGCTGTGGAAGCCAGCAGGGTCTTAACATTGCTGATGGGCAATACGCCCCTCCCCCCCCTCTCCCCAGGCAGCTTATTGAACAACACGATAGTGATATGGCAATACAAATCTGGATGTATAGCAACCAATTTGGGTACATGAATGCTGTGGCACCAAAAGCAAATGTCAGTTTAGACAAACTGCCACACATTGGATGAAATGAATCTGCTTGCACTCTTGTTAAGAATGAGATGTCTGTTACAGTAGGGTATATGTGTTTGTGCACCCTGCTCTGCACTGCCTCTTTCAAAAGAGTTTCAGGCAAGCAATGGCAGAGTGGATTATATGACAGTGTGACTAATCTGTGTAAGACTCTATCATCTACATCACTTGCAGGATTCATAAGAAACACTGTCCTCAGGCACAACCGTGCCTATCTTCATGACTATCTATAGAGCTGTCAGGCGCTGAATCAGCGTTGACTGCAGCATTACACTAGCATGCCCTTCTGGCATCAGACTTACGTTATCACCATTGCCACCATTACCCACTGACTTTCTTGCCCTCGCACTCAGTTTGCCCATTGACAGTGCAAGCTTTTACTTGCTGGTTGCACCGCAGCCCTGCACTGTTACCTGGACAGTGCTCTGGCTGACAACCACCTGCATTGGTACATGACATCAGCTTTCCTTTCATTCGCCCACAAGGTGATTAAGGTTTTCGATAATGCTTGCTTTGATACTGCGACTACTTTGCAATGTTCTTTGTTGCATGGGTTCTGGCATGTCCATAACAAGTGTTGCACACCAACTTCGAATCAAGCCAAGTAAGTGGCGCAAAGGCCCTGTTCGACTTACCTTGCAAAGCGTCGTAGCACTGACCAATGGTGATGTCCCCGATAACCGCAAAGGTGGTTTGATCAGAGTCAGTCTCTGAGTTGTAACACATCCCATTAATGCTAATCATGCCAGTGGGCACGTCTCCCGTAGCTCCACCGGAAGCGCTTCCACCTCCGCTGCAGCCAGAACTGCTTCCCTGCATACGCAGAGGTGGCTGACAAACCGCCGCTTTGGCAGCACACGTGCAGAGCAGGTATGAGGGCAAGCCACTGCGCTTACCGTGGTGTCCGCGTCTGAGGCTGGGATGCGGCACCTGATGCCCGCATCTGGGCAGTCTGCCGCAGTGAACGTCACGAAAGTCATCAACAGGGCAAGCACCATGAAACCAGCCTTGACATTCTTGGGCATGGCTGCGGTCATATTTTGACTTATATCTGCAGCAGCCATCGGACCCGTGTCAGTAACTTGGGAGGTGCGTTTGATACTGCTAACAAGGTCACGGTGACTACGGAGAACACTGAACAGACATACAGTCAGAATGGCTGCAGCGACAGAGCTGCACAAGCCTTGCACGTACCTGAAGCTAAGTTTCTGCAGATTGATTGGGAATGCTGTATTGCTTGTGCTGCGGCCTGACTGCGCACCCATTTTTGTAGCTTTTGCAGTTGGAAGCCACACGCAACGACAGTCAAGACCAGCTGGAGTCAGCTGCTTCAGCAGTTACATCGTTTATAGACCTCGTACGCACGTGCAGCAAAAGTCGTGCAATGGATGACAACATCAAATCCACCTGTCAACGAAATGTATCTACCCCGTTACAGCTAAGCTACGCACCTCCAGCTGGAAACGCTGGCCTGGTATGATTAGACTTGTTGCTCGAGCGTAGTACGCACTGCAATTGCACAGTGAGCAAAATCGATGATCGGTACTGCATCCATTCTATTTACATAAACAGCTACAAATTTAGGCATATTACTGAGCTCTGCCTAGTATTATTGATGTAGTTTGAAGGCAACGTCGAACGTATAGACTCTACATGAAGCTTGGTCTCAATCTATCATGTGTGCAGCAGTGCAATCTTGAGGCAGGATGTAACTACAAAAAGCAATCATTGAATGTCACAATAAATTTGATGACTTGCTATCACCCTAAGGTCTGTTGAGCGTTTGCTGAGGAAAACATGTTGCTTCGCAGTCCATACCAAACTTCACAGGTGCACATGCAACATTGGAACTCCAATGTTCTGACCAATTGGAAGCTTGAAATGCACAATAATGGCATGACTGTGGCTTTGTGCCATCGACTACATCAGCAGATGTTCATATGTAAGCTACAAGCCGCTTATGCTTGGGGATCCAGCCTTGTTGCTGGGGGATCCACCCTTTTTGCTGGGGGGTCTAGCCTTTTTGCTGGCAAGCCAACAACATGGTCCATCTCCAAGAGGGTGTGTTGCGCTGGAACCAGTTGCTTGCTCAAGCCCAGGTAGTTCTCGGCAAACACTTGATAATCCAGAGCTCCTATGCGCTGCATTCCATGCTCATCAAAGCTCTCCTTGAAGGCAGTGAAACTGTTGTAGGCCTCGTTGTTGTCAGCTACATAAGGCATGCCGCCCTCAAGAATGGTGTCATCCACGACACGAATCTTCTCAAAGCGAATGTTGCTCATGCAATTCGGCAACCCCTCTTCTTGCCCCTTGCCACACTGGTCAGTGTGACTCAACCAAGCATGGTCGCAGTGGCAGCTGCCCTGTAAGTGCACTGCTTTGGATTCTTCCAGTCCTGTAGTGGTGCGTCTGAGCTCATGGCCTCTGCAGTCTGTTTGGTCACAGAAGAAATGGTATAGCTGCACAAAGCTGCCGTCACACATTTCGGTCTCCTTGCACGTTGCACGGCCACTTCTGTTGCGCACAAGATCCCGCATGGTGTTGTCATGCTGAAGCTTCTGCTGCCTGTTGGTAGTGGCAAGCTGCATCATGACAGAGTAGAGCAGTTGCTTGGGAAGCATCTGCAGCAGTGGATCGCCTCTGAGCTTGCTGTAGCTTGCTGCAATGTTCTTTGCCCACAGCTGTTGAGGACCTGCTACATGTAGTTTGTGAGCAGCCAGAATCCAGGGCAAAGCTGCTGCATAGCTGGACCCCCTGGGCGCTGTCTGAGTGTGTTTGATGATCTGAGTGTTGCATTTGCTCATGATAGGAGAACAGCCCAATTGGCTTGCCAGCTTATGCAGATCAACTGCCTGCTGGTCTGAGGAGAGTTGGAGGCAGTCTGTATACAGAGCCATGAGAAATTGTGTGACTGTGCTGCAGCTGTGGCCTTGTAGAAGGACCTGATAGGTTGGCACATCTTTGCTGGGAGTGAAGCAAATGCTTTGCTTCAGGGCTCCACATGTTACAGCTAGGAGTTTGGAATGTGCTGGCAGCTCTGCATCTTCTGCAATCATGACAGCATCAAAGGGACCGCACACGCCACCCGCCCCAAGACCAGCTTGCTCCAATTCCCTACACAGTCGTAGGTGCAACCTGTCAAGTCAGGTGGCATCTCGTCTTCGCACTCACACAGTGGTGACAAATTATGTCTTACAAGCGACATCAAGCTCGCTCAGAGAGCACAAGCTCACCTTGTGAAATCTGGCCAGGCAAGGCCAAGAATAGATCGGTCGAGAGGTGCGGCTCCCACAGACATCTGCTTGATCCGGGACTGTCCTATAAGAACAGTTCAACGTGAAAGTGCTGCGCACAGAGAGACTGTCGGAACAGCGCGGCGCTGTACACTGCTCGAAAGTGCACCTGAGATCAGTACACGCCTTTTGAAGGAGAGCAAAGGCCTGAAATACGCTTGATTTTGACCGCAAAAGTGCTTGACTATGTGCCTTGTGACATAGTTCGCATGTAGTAGTCAGCACCTAGCAGCCTAGAGGTCCCAAACAAGCTCCCTTGTTTGAACGCTGTGAGCGTTTCAAAGCATCAAAAGTAACGCCCACAGGCAGCATTTTGGCAGACACCACCACAACGCATGCTTCGTCATGCATAACGACTAGTATTTTGATGAAGCTCGGAGGGAGACAGCAAATGGTCTGGTGCATTCATGTTGCCTCACCACGGCAAACAAAGGAATCATCAATTGAAGAACATTCGTGGCTGTACGGTAGCACTTGGCAAGTGCAATGCATGACATGCACCTCATGAGCACCTCTGGGCAAAGTCACTGCACCTTTTGCAGATCATCGTGAATTTGTACTACAAGTACTCGAGCTGCTACTCAACCAAGCCATATCCGAAGATCAAGTGACATCGACGGTATCCTCGACTCACTGAAGCAAAAGTTTCAGCCCATTGGGAGTGGTACCATGTAAACCATTAAATTGCCAGTTACTCCGACGTCAAAGCGCAATGAGACCCCAATACATCTGATATGCACTTACGTACATTCAACGTGACAACATATATGCACCTACATACATTCAACATGACAATATATATCCGAGTAACCATATCCCAGAAGCTGCATGAGAGTGTGGTCGAGTCACATCAAACCTAAAGCTGATGCATCATCCTTGAACTCTGCAACAAAAGCATCTACTGCCTGATCCCCCAGCCTTCTGTCCAATGTCCTAGCCACAGATTCCAAAGTTGTAGGCGCCAAATCATCACGGCAGACTGCCCAAACACCAGCAACAGCTTTGGCCTCATGTGACAGAGTCAGGTCTTGCTGCAATCTGCCATCATGTGCACCATCTGCTGTAACCTCATCACTTTTGTCTCCACATACATCTCCGTCGATAATGACATCATCAATGATATGAACGCGCTCAAATCTGATGTTGTATAGGTTGCTGAGAGATGGCGGTAGCTTGAAGCTGTCAGTCCGGGTGAAGTCTGTGTACTGGTTCACTGGCGGCTGATTGCAACAAACACTGCCCCTTAGATGAACCTTCTCCTTTCCCTCAAACCAGTTGGTGGTCCTTCTGAGCAGGTGCCCATAGCAAGCTGGCTTGCTGCAGAAGAACTCGTAGACTTGAACCCAAGCACCGTCGGTCTGCTCCCATTCTTTGCATGTTGCATGGCCAGTCCGTCTGTGCATCAGCCGCTGCTCAGTCGTCCTTTGCTGCAGCTGCTGCCAAGTGCTGATGATTGCTAGCTCATCACATACAGCAAGAAGAAGGTCTGCAGGTAGCTGTGCCAGGCTTGCGCTGTTTGAAAGCTCTTGGAAGCTGCTGGCTATGTTCTTGGCCCACTTTGGCACACGAGCAGCATTGGGAAGCTGCAGCTCACAGGCAGCCAAGATCCAGGATAGCACTGATTCACAACTTGAAGGCTGCATAGCTGCATTGCTCTGGTTGATGACTTTCTTGCTGATGTGGCTCATCTCTGCCTGCTTGTTGTGCTGACTAGCCTGCCTATACAGTTTCACAGCCTCTGCAGCTGGGGCCAATACATGCTGTAAACCTTGAGCACTGAAGAGCTTGTGCGGCGCTCTGCCAGTTTGACCTGCCGTGGGAAGCTGGAGAGCCATTGTAAAATCAAAAGCTGTCAGCAGCTGCTGCTGCTGCTGCTGCTGTACAAGATGCCTGCACCCACTGTCCTGGGGACCCTGAACACGCTTTGCTGTTGCGCCCGCAATACTAGCGGATTGCTTGTTCTGTTCCATGAACAGGCTGCAGTGACAAATTGAAGTCAATGGCGGGCTGAACGGAGCGGAAAAGGGCTGGTACATATCAGTGACAGATCGAGGACCATCTACCTTTCTTCCACGCCGGCGCCGCAATCCTTGCGTCTTCTTGCTTGCTCGTGCTCTCAGGCGTGCGTCACCTGCTCAGCCTGCTGCTGCTATTGCTTGGACCGATCATTGTTTGCGCGGCATCCACTGGGGTACAGGCTTTCCTGCAAACCTCGCTTGATCGATGCTGCCTCGTTACAGCTGCAGTCCCGAAGATCTGCCCTGGGACCACTGCCGTAACGCCTGGGAGCTCGATTTCAGCTGGTTTCCCAGTAGTTCCATTGTCGCGGCCCAGACGACAAGTTGACTGAATGTCACTCAAGTGCTTATTCTCGGATTGCCTGCGTGCCTACGCGAGAAGGTAAATACGCGCGTTTTTTGACACTCAGCCAAGCGCTTAGGAGAGAGACCAACAGGGCGTGCAGCAGGTACTGTCCCTGCAGCAACTGCTCGGGATACCAACCGGCATACACAGATCTCACGTGCATGTTCCTTTCCAGTAACTCTTGGCACTGGTGTGTATTGTGCCACTCACCTGCAGCGCATGTTGTGCAATCCATTCTGCATAGCACTGCCTTGCTCAGCATACAGTCCACAAGTGTTGGATTCTCACTCAGCGGTCGTTGCTGCAGGCTGCTTTTAACTACCCCTTAAGCTTGACGCAGCCAATTCCCACCACCTGCTTTCCTATCAGGCCTGGGCATCATGGCCAATCTTGTTGCAGCCTACTACCAGAGCCAAGGTCATTGGACACAGGCCTACGAGTACACCTACTGCACTTTGAGCGAGCTGCCTCAGCAAGTCAACTCCATGCATGCCGGTCTCAACATCCAGATCAGCCAGCCGGGCATTGTGACAAGGTCGAATCAACCAGGCAGCCAAACTTTAGGCCTACTGGTCTTCTGGTCCCCAACTGCAGACGCTGACGAAGTCTGGGACCGCATCAGATCCCAGTTTGTGCAAGGGGATAGCATTGGATCCCAAGGCACGCAAGGCTGGCTTGACCATGCTGTTGCAATTGCAGCGCGTAAGCACAAGGCTGACTGGTACATTCAGGAGGACAAGCGTCCTTTTGGGGAGTGCCGTTTCACAGTGTACACACCCCATATGCCTAGCACAGCAGCACAGATGCAAGCAGCACAGAGCCTTGCAGACCTACTGGCAGGCCTCAGCATGTCACACATCTCCTATGTGTCCATGGCAGAAGTGGCTCAAGAAGACCACTGTCTACCAAAAGCTGTCAGGCTCACACAGCCTGTCTACCAGAGTGCTACTCACCATCTGGTGTATGTACAGCCACAGACAGGCCCTGCTGCAGCATATGGTCAGCTCAACAGTAATGGCAACAGCAGCAGACAGCGCATGCATGGTGCTGATCAAGACAGATGGGACAGCAGCAACAGCAACAGTGGTATCAGCAGCCGACAGCGCTCAGCTGCTGCTGATCAGAGTACATGGAACAGCAGCAACGGCATTGGAGGCACTGGGGATGCTCATGGACGCTCTGGGGATGCTCGTGGACACACTGGGGATGCTCAAAGAGGCGGCTCCAGCCAGCAAGTGCTGTCTGATGCAGAGCAAAACGTGATTGGCAGCAATGTAGAGCTGAGTCAATCCTCAGCAGTGACTGGCAGCAGTAACAGCAGGCAGCGCAGTCCTAGTAGTGACGCTCAGCTTCAGAAGTACTGTCCTCCGCACAGGCGGCAGTAAAATAGGATGCTGACTGTGCAAATTGCAATGCCCAATGGCCCTCTTGATGCAAGAGCTTGTTTTGGTTTCATACCCCACAGGAGAATAGCTTTAGAGGCCGTACCAGCTTTGCAGCAAATAGGCTCGAAATACATCATATGTTGCAGATCTATTGCAGCATTAAGTCCTACATGGGCTGCTGCCTTAGGAGGCTCCTGTTATGATCGCTGAAAAGCGTAAACTTTTCTTTTTTTCTTTTCTGAGTCCTGCATGTTTGGATGCCATTCTGGAAGCGAAGCTTTACATGAATGATGCAACAATGTAACTTGTGTTGATGCTGGTGCTGTTGGTCGGATTTTTTTGTAGGATGTGCTGGGAGGATTACCAATTTGTTTATTGAAACTTTCCCGACGCTTTTGCTGTTTGGATTTGTCCTGATGACATCTTTGCCCAGTTGTCCTGTACCTTTGGCTCTGGCGACATGAGGTCTCTGCAGTCCTTTGGTTGTTTCCTAGGGTCTTTTCTTCTGCTCAACAAACATCTGGTCAATATAGGCGAACGATTTGCGTGGACATGTTTCTTTTACCTTTGTTGGTTTCAGTCGCCATGGGGGCTTGCAAGCCCAACTGGGTGCAATGACT
>JAABUK010001109.1_pt1 | contig 52689 bp, 43 predicted proteins | sample 5559141 | NCBI WGS metagenome assembly JAABUK01 (sample SAMN10711869, study PRJNA513367) | rock metagenome | isolation source: Antarctica rocks | place: Antarctica: Victoria Land, Pudding Butte nord | collected 2016-01-03 | reverse complement strand
CAGTTTCTCTATAATTCTATTAGCAGATTGCTTCGTCGTTCCTCCTCGCAATGACGGTTTATTGTGGTAAAAGTGACAATTGTCTTTTTTGTTTGCTATACATTGCGGGCATTGCGAGGAACGAAGCAATCTGCTTACCATTATCAGTTTCTCTATAATTCTATTAGCAGATTGCTTCGTCGTTCCTCCTTGCAATGACGGCTAACATTAGTAAAGCAAAAGCTTTTGAATGGTAGCATGCAGCCGGCTTTCCGCCATAAAATTTTTTTCTAAATCTGCATTAAAAGGAACAGGTGTATCTAATGAAGCACAACGCATGACTGGTGCATCTAACAGCTTAAAACAATGTTCATTTAACCATGCACTGATTTCTCCGCCTATGCCTCCGGTTAAAGTATCTTCATGCAAAATGAGAACTTTACCTGTTTGCGTAACCGAAGTCTTTATAGCGTCGTAATCAAGGGGGAGTAATGTTCTCAGGTCAAGTATATCAAAAGAGATTTCAGGGTTTTGTGCTGCATAATCAAGCGCCCAATGGACTCCAATGCCGTAGGTAATTATTGAAATATCATTGCCTTGCTGCACTTGCCTTGCTTTGCCTATTTCTGTTTCAAAATATTCTTCGCTTACGTCTTCACTTATCTTACGATACAATGCTTTGTGCTCAAAATACATAACAGGATTAGGGTCATTGATAGCCGCAATCAATAAACCTTTAGCATCAACGGGGTTTGAAGGATAAACTACTTTAAGACCAGGTGTATGTGCAAACCACGCTTCATTGCTTTGGCTGTGAAAAGGGCCAGCACCCACGCCACCGCCTGTTGGCATGCGGATTACAACATCGGCATTTTGTCCCCAGCGGTAATAAATTTTTGCAAGGTTATTTACTATCTGGTTAAAACCGGCAGAGGCAAAATCTGCAAACTGCATTTCCATTACGCTTTTAAAACCTTCGAGGCTCAGACCCAATGCTGCACCCACAATTGCACTTTCACACAATGGTGTGTTGCGCACTCTTTCCTTTCCAAATTCATTTACAAAACCTTCAGTTACTTTAAAAGCGCCTCCATATTCTGCAATATCCTGTCCCATTAATACCAGCTTAGAATGCTGCCTCATTGACTGTTGCAAACCTTCTTTTATAGCATCTACAAAACGAAGATTACGGGTAGGAGAGGAGACTTCTGAAATTTCTGCTTTTTTTATTTGCTGATTTTGAGATTGTTGCGCACCAACTTTTGCATTAGGTGAATAAACATCATTTAACTCCTCCAAAGTATCAGGAACTATCGGAGGCGCATCAAAAGCAATTTTCAACTCGGCTTCTATGTATTCTTTAAATCCCTCTTTTATTTGCTTTACCTCATTCTGCTGAAGGACGTTTTGCAAAAGCAAATATTCTTCATAATTTTTCAAAGGATCTTTTGCAGACCATTCTTCAAAAAGTGCTGAAGGCACATATTTTGTTCCGCTTGCTTCTTCATGGCCTCTCATTCTGAAGGTCATACATTCTACCAAATAAGGCTTTTGATTTTTGATGCAATAATCTCTTACTCCATGTATTGTGTCGTATACTTCCAGAATGTTATTTCCATCTATTCTTATACCTTCCATTCCATAACCTCTTGCTTTGTCAATCAAATTATTGCATCTGTATTGTTCATTAGCGGGTGTACTAAGTGCATATCCATTGTTTTCTATTATAAATATAACCGGCAAGTCCCATACAGCCGCTACGTTTAATGCTTCATGAAAATCACCTTCGCTTGTACCTCCTTCGCCTGTAAATGCAAGAGATACTTTACTTTCTTTTTTTAATTTATAAGCCAATGCCACTCCGTCTGCGATGGCAAGCTGCGGACCTAAGTGAGAAATCATTCCGCAGATAAAATGTTCTTTAAAACCAAAATGAAAACTTCTTTCTCTTCCTTTGCTGTAACCATTTTTATTGCCCTGCCACTGCATAAATAATTTCTGCAAGGGCATATTACGTGAAGTAAAAACACCAAGGTTTCTATGTAATGGCATTATCCATTCATCATTGCTTAATGCAAGCGTAGCTCCTACGGAAATTGCTTCCTGACCTATTCCGCTAAACCATTTGCTGATCCTGCCTTGTCGCAGAAGCAATAGCATTTTTTCTTCAATAAGCCTTGAGAGCAATAAGTTTTTATACAATTGCTTTATTATATCATTAGAAATATTTTTACGGTTAAAATGCATGAAAAGCTTATTTATTATTTCCGCCTGTTTAATCTTTAGCTATTATAGATGAAAATGATAAACTAATAACCAGCTTATCATTAGTTATTTAAATCTCCGTTTATCTTTCGTCGTATTCCCTCTGTAAGTTTTGGCACATTAAAGTTTATTAATAATCCTAATCTTTTGCCTGATAATTTAAGATAAGTAACCAATTGGGCTTCATGAATTGGAAGGATAATTTCTACAGATTTCAGTTTAAGAACTATTACGTCTTCTACAAGCTGATCCATTATAAAATCTTTATCCAATTGTTGGTTTTTATAAATTACAGGAGTCAAAACCTGGCGTTTTACTGTTAGACCTTCGGTACACATTTCTTTATACAAGCAAATATCATAAACTGATTCCATTAATCCAGGTCCAGGGTTTCTGTGTACTTCGATAGCACAACTTATAATTCTTTTGGTAATTGAGTTGTAATCTGCTTCTGACATAATGCTTGTAAAGTAAGCCAAACGTTTCACTTGCAGGCTCATGTTGTTTTTCTTAACACAGAGGTACAGAGAAACATAGGTACACGGAGTACTTGTGTGAAACTCTGTCTACCTCTGTTTCTCTGTGTTGAACATTCACATTAGTTTTTCACAACACAGAGGTATGGAGAAACAGAGGCGCACTGAGCCATTACACAACGACCAGTTCATAAAACTCTTCAGGATTAAGGTATTTTTGGGCAAGCTGTTGTATTTCTTCTGATGTGACTGTTTTAATAGTGTTGATTGACTTATAAAAATAAGACTCATCAAGACCGTTGAGAATATAATTTTTCCATCGGTTAATAATCTGAAAAGGCCCGTCGAGGTCACCGAGAATACTTCCTATCATGTAATTTCTTACCAGCAGCAATTCTTCTTCATCAACCGGGTCTTTATTCAAGATTTCCATTTCTTTGTATACCTCGCTTATGGTCGCTTCACACACGTCTCTGCCTGCTTCTGTGCTTACTATCCATGCTCCTTCCTGCACATGGTTTTGAAAATAACTATGTATTCCGTAAGTATAACCTTTGTCTTCTCGTATATTGCTCATTAACCTTGAGCCAAAGAAGCCGCCAAATATATTATTTAAAATCTGGGCTTTCATGAAATCAGGATGCCGGCGATTGGGAAAAGGACGTGCTATACGAATAGCGCCCTGCACTCCGTTCGGGTCATTAATGATTCGCTGGTTTTTCTGTGCTGAAGGAGCAACCGTGTGTTTTCTTTCTGAAACAGCATTTTTATTTAAAGGCAGTTTTCCAAAAACAGTATTGAGTTGCTGAAAAATATCTGCAGGCAATTTACCGGCAACAAAAATGATACATTTTCCATTTATATAATAATCCTTATAAAACTTTAGTATCTGCTCTCTTGAAAGCGCTTCAAAATCAGGAATGGAAGTATAACGCCCATAAGGATGCTCAATACCAAACAGGTATTCATCTATAAAACGGTTGGCAACGAAATCGCATTTTTGCAGGCTGACCTTTAAACGCTGTGTTTGGTTTTGCTTGTAAACTGCAATTTCTTCTTCAGAGAATAGAGAGTCTGTTATGAGCTCTGCAACAACAGGCAAAACTTCCTTCAGATGTTTGTTAAGGCAATGAAGAGTAATGTTGGCAGTTTCATTGTAACAATTACGGTTGAGGTATGCGCCAAAATATTCAAAATGCTCATTTATCTCAAAAGCAGATTTTTTTGAAGTTCCGTTTTTTAATAAAAAATTCGTTGTTCCGGCTACTATATTTTGATCTTCGTACCAGTTACCTGCATTAAAGACCAGTTCTACCAATGTTACTTCCTGTGCGCCTGCATTTATACTGTACACAGGTATGCCATTATCTAATGTAAATTGTTCGCTTTGCTTAAGCTGCAGATTAAAATCAACTGCATCTTTTATTTGCGGAGCTATTGTTCGGTCTAACATATTAAAGTTTATAGTTTTGGTTTTATTCGGATAAATTTTTTTATAGAATTAGGTGAAACATGCGTAAATCCATTTTATGTGTTCTTTTGGCTTGAACCAAAAGAACCAAAAGTTCAAGACTGCATGAAAAAGGCTAAAAATTATATGCAGTCCTAAAATGAAATTAGTTACAGCTGCAGAGTAAAACCATACAGCTGCAGGACTTACCGGCTAAAAGCAAAGCTATTCGTTAGTAACATTAATTTCATTTCTTAACGGCCTGCATATAATTTTCTTAACGCCTTTTTCATAAGGTCGAAGAAAAGAAAAATACTTGCGCTTGTTTCCCCTAATTCTGTTTTTTTAATAAACCTCTGGTAATATTTGTTCTCCCGGCATAATTAAGAGCTGCAAAATTATACTTATAACACTTAACATCAGATTTGACTTTTGTATTATATTCTTTTAAGAGCAGTAATATTTCAGAATACTTTTGCCATGTCTGCACCATCTGTAATAGTTTTGCAGGAAGAATGGTTGATTAAATACTGCTTTCGCATTGCCTGAATTTGTAACAAGCCTTTAAATTAAGAATTATTTTAATTCTGATACCTTTACAACCCTTTAGCAAGAGTCGTTTTATTTTAATACAATGAATACAACCGGAAAGTACGAAACAGTAATTGGTCTGGAAGTTCACGCCCAATTACAAACACAAAGCAAATTGTTTAGCGGCGACAGTGCATCTTTTGGCGCTGAACCTAATACACATATCAGCCCGATAACTTTAGGACATCCTGGCTCGTTACCCAAAACAAATAAAAAGGCAGTGGCGTTTGCAATTAAAATGGGATTAGCCTGTCATTGCGAAATAGAACAATATAATTATTTTGCCCGTAAAAATTATTTCTACCCTGACCTTCCAAAAGGTTACCAGGTGTCTCAGCACACTACTCCCATTTGTAAAGGCGGATTTGTTTCCATCAAAACAAAAGACGGTGAAAAGAATGTAAAATTGAACAGGATTCATTTAGAAGAAGATGCAGGCAAAAGCATACATGATGCTGATGAAAATTATACCTGTATAGATTATAACAGGGCAGGTGTGCCACTTATTGAAATCGTAACCGAGCCGGATATGCATTCTGCAGAAGAAGCTTTTCAATATGTAACTGAAATACGAAAGTTAGTAAGATGGATTGGCGTTTGTGACGGAAATATGGAGGAAGGGAGTCTTCGATGCGATGCAAACGTATCTGTGCGCTTAAGAGGCGAAACTGCTTTGGGAACTAAGGCAGAAGTTAAAAACCTAAACTCGATACGCAATGTAAAAAAAGCTATAGAATACGAAATTGAGCGAATGATAGCAATGGCAGAAAAAGGCGAAACCATTATACAGCAAACGAGAAGTTTTGATGCAGAAACTGATACAACTTTTGCCCTTCGTGATAAGGAGGAGGCCAATGATTACCGTTATTTCCCTGAACCCGATTTAACGCCATTTCATTTAACTGAACAATTTATTTGGGGTATCAAAGCTTCGCTTCCGGCATTACCTGAAGAATTATATGTACATTACCTTTCTCTGGGTTTAAATGAATATGACGCCAGGCAACTGTGTGATGAGAAATCAACCTCCGATTATTTTGAACAGGTTATTCATTTTTCAAAAAATTATAAATCAATCGTAAACTGGATGCTCGGTCCTTTGCGACAGGTTGTAAATGAAAACAATCATTCTTTTAATGAAATCCGTTTAACGCCAAAAGCGCTTGCAGACCTTATTGCAATTGTAGATGAAGGCAAAGTAAATTTCTCTGTAGCTTCTTTAAAGATTTTACCTGTTCTGCTGCAAGACTCTACCCAAAATTCCTTACAAATAGCTACGGAACTAAATATACTTCAGGTGCACGGAAGCGCAGATATAGAAGCGTGGGTAAATGAAGTGCTGAATAAAATGCCAGAAAAAGTAACAGAATACAAAAAAGGCAAAAAAGGTTTGATAGGACTATTTATCGGGGAAATAAAAAAAGTAAGCAAAGGAAAAGCCGATCCGAAAATAGCTACGCAGATTTTTGAAGAGAAACTTAAATGACAACGATAATCGGATTAAAAATCTATTAATAAATTACATGAAAAAAATAATATACATAGTGGCTGTAGCAGCCGTTGCCGCAGCTTGCCAAACCAAAAAGCACAGCATGTTTGAAGTAAGCGGAGTTATTGAAAACGCTCCGGGAAAAAAATTAATTTTAATGGAAACGCCCTATACAAACGGGCAACCTGTGATTTTGGATTCAACATTTCTGAAAGATAAAGGAGCATTTACATTAAAAGGAAGGGCAAATGAAGAAAGCATATACAGGCTTGTAATTGAAAACGGGCCTGAAGTGGTTTTAATTAATGATAACGATAAACTGAAAGTAAACCTTGATATAAATAATTACAGGAATTATACAATCGAAGGGTCACCTGCATCAGAAAGCCTGCATAAATTATTTGAAGACTACAGATCAAAAGACTCCGCTATCCTTACAACATTCAAAAGAATTGACAGTATAAAATCCATTCCGGGACAGGATAGTAGTGCAGAAGCTTTGCGAACAAAAAATGATCAGGAAATTGCAGGCTTAAATAATATGCTCAAAAGTTTTATTAACAATGCGACCAGCCCTTCTGCAACTTTATATGCCCTGGGAATAGCCAGCCAGACAATACCCGGCGAAGAACTCAAATCTATGGCAGACGCTTCGGCCAAAAAATTTCCGGAAAATGCAGGGCTTGCAAAAATAAAAAGTATGCTTGCTGTAAAAGCACCAGACCATGCAGCAAATAACAGTGATAACAGTTATCCGTTGCTTAATAAGCCTGCTCCTGACTTAACCATGAACGACGTAAATGGAAAACCTGTAAGCATAAGTGATTTTAAAGGAAAATATGTGCTGGTTGATTTTTGGGCAAGCTGGTGCGGCCCTTGCCGCCAGGAAAATCCTAACGTTGTGGCTGCTTATAACAGGTTTAAAGGTAAAAACTTTACTATTTTAGGAGTATCGTTGGATGAAGATAAGGCTAACTGGCAAAAAGCAATCGCGCAGGATAATTTAAGCTGGAACCACATGAGCGACCTGAAGCAATGGGAAAGCGCTGCTGTAAAAACCTACGGAATTGATGGTATTCCGTTTAATGTCTTAATTGATCCTGCCGGAAAAATTATTGCAAGTTCTTTGAGAGGCGAAGAGCTGGAAAGGAAGTTAGGTGAAGTTTTGAAGTAATTAAAAAATCTATCCAGTCAGGATATTGATTTCCTAACCTTTTATCAGGGACTGTTTTTCTTAAACCTGTGTTTGCATCTATAATAATGTTATTACTTGAATCACGTTGCCATGCTTTTCCATATATTGCAAATGGTTTTCCGGTTTCACCTTTTATCGGCAAGCCGCTCCAGCCGCCTTTTACACTATATGATTTTATTTCCGCAGGTAAGTTCACAGTTTGTTTGTTTGCAGAAAAATTAAAATCTATACCCCAGGTAAAGTTTTGAGTTTTAACCGGTATCAGGCCTAAAGTAACCTCAATGCCTTTATTGAGAAGTGAACCTGCGTTAATTGACTTGGCTGAATAACCGGTAGAGTTGGGTAAAGAAAGATTAACAATCTGGTCTTCTGTATTTGAATAATAATAAGTTACATCTACATTTGCCCTATTGTTCAAAAACCTCATTTCCGCCCCGGCTTCATAGGTCACCTGGTTCTGCGGTTTCAAATTTTGGTTTGGCAATACTCCGGGGCTGCTGAAAGCTATTACTCCATTAAAAGGAAATACGGTTCCATACCCATATTGAGCAAAAGCGGCATTTTGCGGAGCATAGGAAAAGGCAAGAGAATATGGATCAGTACCACTGCCTACATTTGCCCAACTTGCTCTTAATTTACCATAATTAAACCAATTGGTTTTGGGTAAAACCTCACTAAAAACAAAGCTTGAACTGACTGAAGGATAAAAATAAGAACGATTGCTGACAGGCAAGGTTGAGCTCCAATCATTTCTGCCTGTCGCGTTAAGGAATAAGTAATTTTTATAAGAAAATCCAATGTCACCATAAACACCAACTATCCTTCTCTTATTAGAAGTATTTGTTGTACTTACACTTCCTGCATTTGAAAAATTATATAATTGGTCGGCATAAAGTGTTTGAGCATCTGATTGCTCTCTTCTGAAATAAGTTTCATACACGTTATGACCGGCAATCACTCTTACATTAAGATCCTTGGTAATATCGTGGGTTGCATTTAATATAAGGTCATTATTTATTAACCTGTTATATATATTAGCGGTGAAAAAATTACCTGTTAATGCTCCAATAGTTCCCGGCCTTGTTACACCTTTGCGAAACTCGGTATAAAAATCGGTTCCGATATTATTATATCAACTTTTTGTAGTATTAATTCAATTTGTTGAATATATTACTTTACTGGAGCGAGATATTGGTAGTTTAGCATTTTCTATTTTTATAATGCCCATCAAGGCGAAATATTGATATAATATATATTGCTTTTTACGAAGCTAAAACAGAATTTGAATATGCATTTCTACCAATAAGTGGCCTCTGTGCATTAAAAAAATAACTCCGGCAACAGGGTATATTAAGTTTAAAATAACGTAAATCTATCTTAAACTCAAAAATCTGTCATGGTCTTCAGTGGCGCATCATACTTAACTTATTATATCTTTGTCGAATGGATGAATTGTTGCAGCAAATAGAAAATTATAAACAAGAAATCGGCACTTATCAGGTGCTAACAGAAGATGGACTTGAGACTTTCCGCATAAAATTTTTAGGAACAAAAGGCATTGTAAAGAATGTAATGAGCGAAATGAAAAATGTGCCTGGCGAAAAACGAAAAGAGTTTGGGCTTATTTTAAATGCTTTTAAGATTTTTACCGAAGAACAGTTTGAAAAACTGAAAGAAAGCCTTACTTCAAACGTTCAGCAAACTGCTTCCGGCATTGATTGGTCGCTTCCCGGCGATTCTGTTGCAGCAGGCACACGTCATCCGCTTAGTATCGTCAGGAACCAGATAGTTTCTATTTTTAAGCGTTTAGGTTTCGCAGTGGCTGAAGGCCCAGAAATAGAAGATGACTGGCATAATTTCACTGCGCTCAATCTTCCCGAAAATCATCCTGCACGTGATATGCAGGATACTTTTTACGTTCATCAAAATCCTGATTATCTCTTACGTACGCATACCAGCAGTGTGCAGGCACGGGTAATGGAAAAGCAAGAACCGCCTATTCGCATCGTTTGCCCAGGCCGTGTTTACCGCAACGAAACCATAAGTGCTCGTGCACATTGTTTTTTTCACCAGGCTGAAGGTTTGTATGTAGATGAAAATGTAAGCTTCGCTGATCTTAAGCAAACTCTGTACTTTTTTGTAAAAGAAATGTTTGGAGATTCGAGGATTCGTTTTCGCCCCAGTTATTTTCCATTTACCGAACCAAGCGCCGAAATGGATATCAGTTGCACAGTTTGCGGTGGTACAGGCTGCAGCTTATGCAAGCATACCGGTTGGGTAGAAATTCTTGGCTGCGGAATGGTACATCCTAAATTATTAGAGAATTTTAAGATTGATCCGGAAAAATATACTGGTTTTGCCTTTGGAATGGGAGTTGAAAGAATTTGCCAGCTAAAATTTGTTGTTAACGATTTGAGGCTCTATTCCCAGAATGATGTAAGGTTTTTGAGGCAGTTTACGGGAGCAGTATAAGGTTGTTTTTAATGGATATATTATTTTTCTAATCTAACTAAAGCGGTCTTCTTGAGCTATGCAACACACGAAGAACAATAATTTGCTTAAGGGCATCAACTACAATGTAATGTATGATATATGAAAACACTTTTGTAACAGTACATCGTACATTATCATAACGAATGCTTCCTGTACCCGGAGTTATAGAAACAGCAGTTAACTTCTTATCTAAGTCTTTTAAAAAACCTCTCCCCAGACCCGGTTTTCTTTCATTTTCCCATTCAATAGCATTTTCTATATCTCTTCTTGCATTAGCAGTAGTAATAATGGTAAATGGCATAATGCCTTTTATGGTTTAAATTGCTTCTTTGCTTGCTCCCATTCCATAAGTTCAGTTGCGTTGCTGACTACATTTTGGATTTCTTTTTTTCCAAGCTCGATCTGCCATTGAGGAACAGCAAAATTGCTTTGAGAGATTTCGTTGTAAGAACTTGCTGCCGGATATTGTTTTATTAATTCGTTCCAATCATCAATTGGCAAAAACACTCCTATCACATTTCCTTTCTTATCGTATGTAAATTGAGGTGTCATTATCAGCTTTAAACTTTTTATAAATAATTATGAAAAATGGCTTAATATCTTTTAAAACAAAATTAAACACAGAAAAATTACTATGCACTTTTTCTGCAACCTTCTTACAAAACATTCAGCACTTGCTCTTTTGCTTTTTCCAGTTCGTCTTTCATCAGCACAACGCTTTTTTGTATCTCTGAGTCATACGCTTTAGAACCGGTAGTATTTATTTCGCGGCCAATTTCCTGCATTATAAAAGACAGCTTTTTACCTTTGCCTTCTTCGGAGTCAGCCAAAATATTTTTAAAATAACTGCAATGATTTTTCAGTCTTACCTGCTCTTCGGTTATATCAATCTTTTCTATGTAATAAATCAGTTCCTGCTCAAGACGGTTTGAGTCGTAACTGTCTTTTCCCACATTTTCTTCAAGAGTCTTTATTAATCCATCCCGGATTCTTTGCTGGCGCAAAGGTTCGATCTCTGCAATCTTTTGCGCATGCATTCCGATATTTTCAATTCTTAATAAAAGTTCCTCTTCCAGCGATTTTCCTTCATCAATTCTATGTTCCTTCAACTGATCAATTGCGCTTATTAAAACGTTTTTAAAATTCTTCCAGTCTTCATCTGTTAAAACAATATTTGAAGGAGTAATTACCTCCGGTAATTTAAGCAAAGCACTTAAAACGTCACCGGGGTTTAAATTGAGATCGGCAGATAACTCTGAAATCGGCAGATAATAAGCTTTTGCCAGTTCCTTGTTTATTGTAACTGCCTGGGCTGAGCCGTTTTGTTTTATATAAATAATACATTCCACGCTTCCGCGTATAAGCTTTTCCTGTAAGATATTTCTTATATCAAATTCAAAAGGCTTTAACAAGGGTGGAATAGTAATTCTTAAATCAAATTGTTTTCCATTAAGAGATTTGATTTCTGCCAAAAAAACTTTATCGCCAACTGCCTGTTCGGCCCGTCCAAAACCGGTCATTGATTGAAGCATATTTTGTACTAATTGAATTGGGTAAATGTAAAGGAATTTAGATTCAAATGTTAATAGAATTTACAACCCGGAAAGCTTTTTAAGTTTAAATTTTAATTAATTCCTGCTGCTTTCAAAAAGACGTAAGTAAGGTTGAAAGGTAAAAATACGGTTACGGCTTTGGCCTGTTTGCTCTATAAGTATTTTGCCTTTTTCAAAGCTTTCTATCAGTTCTCCTGCTGCTTTTTTACTTAAATTCGAAAGTTCCTGTGCCCGCTTTATTGATATTACAGGGTAAACAAATAATTGATTAAGTAATTGTAAAGCCGATTTTGTACGCCTGCCCCAGTTTTGGTGTATATTATTTTCAAGATCTTGTTTTAGTTTAATAATTTCAGAAAGGGTAGCAACCGCATCTTGTGATGTTTTTTCTACTCCAATTAAAAAATATTTAAGCCAATGAAGCATATCTCCTTTTTCCCGTACACGGGTAAGGTTATCATAATAATGAGTTTTGTTATTTTCGAAGTAAGCAGACAAATATAAAAGCGGCTGGTGCAATATATTCTGGTCTACTAAAAACAGGGTTATCAGTAAGCGCCCGATACGTCCGTTACCATCTAAGAATGGATGAATAGTTTCGAACTGGTAATGAGCTATTCCAATACGAATAAGAGCCGGTACATTAATTTTTTCATTGTGCAGAAAATTTTCTAAATCGCCTATAAGATCATTTACATAAACATGAGCTGGCGGCACAAAAACAGCATCTGCAGGGCCGCTGCCACCTATCCAGTTTTGGCTGGTACGAAATTCGCCCGGAAGCTTATGTTCACCTCTTACGCCTGTCATTAACTTTTCATGCGCTTGCTTTAACAGCCTTGAAGAAAGCGGTAATTTAATCAGGCTTTTTATAGCTTCATTTAAAGCATAAGTATAATTATTTACTTCCTTCCAATCATTTCGTCTTTCAGGTGTTATTTCTTCTTCAGGCAAAACAGCTTCTGTAATATTGGTTTGTGTACCTTCTATCCGGCTGGATATTACAGCTTCTTTAGTGACATGCAGTGCAATAAACAAATCAATATTGGGTACTAACCGGGCAAAAGAATTAAGTTCACCGAGTCTTATAGATGCTTTTTCTAATAATGTATTTAATTGAGGATCATTCCATTCCCATTGATCATTTACTTTTGATGGTAAAAAAAATTTATATCCTGCTCCGGGCTGCCAATGACCTGATTTATATTTTTCAAGCTGTATTCCCATAAATTTAAATTCTATGCAAAAGTAAACTATAAAAAACTTTAGTTTACTTTAAGGTCTAAAAGTAAACTATAAAAAATCTTAGTTTACTTTTATTTCTCAAAAAAATATTTATTTATGCTTTTTCCACTGTTTTTTTATATACCTGTATTTGCCCTTTTATCAATGCCTCATCTGCATCCATTTCTGTCACAGCAGCACCTTCTTTAGGTAAGCCAAGAATATTAAGCGCCATTAAATATTGCGTAGCTAAAGCGGCATTTCCAACGATGGTTATATTCCGGGTTTCATCAGTTACATCTTTTAATTCAGCCCCGATTAATAAGCCGCTTAAGTAATAATAATTTTCTTCAGGCGTAAGCTCTTTAAATAAATCATTTGTTCTTACCAAAAAAGAACCATGTAAAAGATTTGTATTAATACTTTCCTTTACGCCTTTTTCAAAGCTTTGTAAATTATTTTCCAGTGCTGAATTTTTGTCTTCTTTAACCGAAACAGAGAGAATGCTTTTCTTCGACAACAATTCAAAAAACTCGCCGGTCATATAGGTTTTAAAAGCTGCCGCTTTGCCATTTTTTACTTCTATATGTTTTGGATGAGTGCCTGGAAAAATGTAAAGATGCTCTTCGTAATTTGAAATACCTGATGCACAACCTATCAGTTTTGTTTCTTCACCTCTTATAACATCATCCGCCGTTCTCACGCCGGAAATGATGAGAACAGTATGCTGAAAACTGTTTGTTGCATCAATTGTATGCGTTTTTACATCTTCCCCGGTTACAGCAATCGGAATATCTTTATAAGAAAGGTCAATCATACCAATAGTTGATGATGCCATACCTGAAATAATCAGCGGCAAACCACTTAAAGAAATACCTGCTCTCTTTTCAATTATTTTAATAGGTTTTGAAATAAAATCAAGATAAAAAGCTAAGCGGCTTTCTTCATTTTCTCCGCTTTGTTTCCATAGCTGAAAGGTTTGCGCAATGCCATGGCTGGTTTTTTCCTCGTCGATGATTGCGAGGCTTTCTGCTTCTATAAGCCTTAACCTGAATGAAGTTGTGCCCCAATCGCAACTTAAAAATTGTTTCATAAATGTTGTTTTTGCCCAAAGGCGCGAAGACACAAAGTTTTACAAAAAAAGAATAAAAGTATTTTTTTGTAAGGATAACTTTTAGTCGAAATCGTTTTCTGTTTTAATGCGTTCCACTTTGCATACAAGAAAAATATACGAACATGCTCCTGCAAAAGCTAAGAAACTTATAAAGACAAGCGCAGGTGTAAAGCTGCCGTTTCGGGCTAAAAACCCGATAACGATGGGAACAATAACAGATGCTAAACCACCGATAAAATTAAACACGCCGCCCGTTAAGCCGATTAAATGTTTGGGGGCAAGAGTCGAAACAAATATCCAGGTAATGGAGGCAAATCCGTTCCCAAAAAATGCGACCGTCATAAAGAAAATAATAAGCGCTGTACTATCTACATAATTGGCGCCTACAATAGAAACAGAAAGAAGCAAACCTATGATGACCGGGCTTTTACGTGCTACGCCAGGTGATGCTCCTTTTTTTAATAGAAAATCTGATAAAAATCCTGAAAGCAATAATCCGGCAAAAGCAGCCAAAAATGGTACGGAAGCCAAAAACCCGGACGCAAGAAGGTTAAGGCCACGATACTTTACAAGATAAGTAGGAAACCACGTAAGAAAAAACCAAAGGGTAGAATTGACTGCAAACTGCCCAATATAAATGCCCCAAAGCTTGCGGTAACTAAAAACTTTACGAAGATTTCTCCATGTAAACTTTTCCGCGGTATCAGATGTTTTTGAAGCAGTATTATTAACTAATCCACCTCCGTTTTTGATATAATTTATTTCTGCTTCATTCGCTTTTGGATGTTTTTCGGGGTCAGAATAGATAAAATACCAAAGAATTCCCCACACTATTCCGACAGCACCTGTAATGATAAACAAACCTCTCCATCCTAAAAAATGTTCGATAGCGGCGAGCGCAGGCGTTAAAAATGCGAGACCGAGAAACTGTCCTGAAGTGTAAACTGCAATAGCCGAAGCCCTTTCATTATCAGGAAACCAGCTTGTAACAATGCGGTTGTTGGCAGGATAAGCCGGCGCTTCGAAAATGCCGGTAGCGAGGCGAAGGCCAAGTAATGCGGCAAAACCTTTTGTAAACCCTTGTAAAAGAGTCACTGCAGACCAAAGCGTTAAGCTGACAGCATACTAAATGCGCGGACCAAACCTGTCAACTAATATTCCGCCGGGAATTTGAAGCGCGGCATACGTCCAGCCAAAAGCGGAGAAGATAAGGCCAAGCTGAAGGGTGGTCAGACGCAATTCATTACTGATAGCAGAGGCGGCAACAGAAATATTGCTTCTGTCCATGTAATTGATAACGACACTTATAAAAATAAAAGCAAGAATACGAAAACGTATGCGGGTCGGTTTGTTGTTTCCAGGTAGGGGTTTCATTAATTGCTTTATTGAAAAACAGGTGGCAACACAAGGAATAATTAAAGAATAATATTCCTTTCTTTTTTTATTAAAATGAATTTACTGTTTCTATATATTTCCTGGCTTTATCTGCCAGTTGCTGCAAATAGTCTTCGTTTATCTCATTTTTAGTATTTACCAATGCACTTCCGATACCAAAAGCGACTGAGCCTGCTTTTTGATATTCCCTGATATTTTCAAGAGTAACACCGCCTGTCGGCATCAGCGGAATGTGAGCAAGCGGGCCGCGAATGTCTTTAATATATGCCGCACCTGCCGAAGCCGGAAAAACCTTTATAATATCTCCGCCATTAGCATAAGCGGTTACTATCTCTGTGGGTGTATAAGCGCCGGGAATGCTGACTATTCCATAACGCTTCGTCATTTTAATTGTTTTTACATTGACAATAGGAGAAATGATAAATTCAGCTCCTGCGGAAATAGCTGCTCTTGCCGTTTCGGCATCCAATACCGTTCCTGCACCAATGAGCATATTTTGGCCAAAATAATCACACGCTTCTTCTATCACAGATAAAGCTTTTGGAGAATTCATGGTTATTTCCAAAGCCTTTATACCTCCTTTTTGTAAAGCATTTGCGATTTGTAACACGTCTTTCGGATTTGCTCCGCGTATGATGGCTACTATTTTTGTTTCAAGTATTTGGGATAAGGTTGACAAGGATTTTCAGTGTTTAAGATGTTGTAATAAAAGTATCCCTTTATATTGTTTTATCTGATACAATAATTGTTGATCTTTTAAGATTAATAAGTACTTTACTAATTTCTGTTTATTTTAATACAATATAAAATGTAATTAAAGAAAAGCAATTAAAAATCATTTTAAATGTAAATTAATCTCTGTTTTCGTTCCAATAAGTTTTGTCGTATCATTGTGATATGGTAATTATTCCTCCTTATTTATCAGAAGGTGACACTGTAGGCATTGTCTGTCCCGGCGGTTATATGCCGGCAGAGAAAGTGCAAACCTGCATAGAGGTTTTAGAGCAATGGGGTTTCAAAGTAAAAACAGGAAGCACACTTGGCAGCCAGTTTAATTATTTTTCAGGAACTGATGAACAACGCCTTGAAGATCTGCAGCAAATGCTGGATGATGACTCAGTAAAAGCTGTTTTGTGTGCCCGCGGCGGGTACGGAACAGGAAGGATTATTGACAGGTTAAGTTTTAAGCAATTTAAAAAAAATCCGAAATGGATTATTGGCTACAGTGATATTACCATTCTGCTTTCCCATATTTTCACCCGCCTTAAAGTTGCCTCATTGCACTCTCCAATGGCCGCAGCTTTTAACGACGGTGAATATGAAAATGAGTATGTTCAGTCATTACAAACGGTGCTTTCCGGTGGCAAACCAAAGTATGTTTGTGAAGTTGATGCATATAATAACACCGGCACAGCTTCCGGAATTTTAGTGGGGGGCAACCTGTCATTAATTGCGCATCTAAGCGGCACACGATCTGATATAAATACAGCAGGTAAAATTTTGTTTTTAGAAGATACGGGCGAGTACATATATAACATTGACAGGTTGATGTATCAATTAAAACGGAGTGCCAAGCTTGATAAGCTTGCAGGATTAATTATAGGCGGATTTACTGAAGTGAAAGATACAGTAATACCTTTTGGCCAGGATATATATGAAGTTATTTACGATGTAATTAAAGAATATGATTATCCTGTTTGTTTCAAATTTCCTGTAGGGCACAGCCGTAAAAATTATGTATTGAAAGTCGGAGGCCAATACAAATTGCACATAGGAAAGAAAATGGTTACATTAGAAGAAGAGTGACCAGCAAATTTTTTAAATGGGAATATTATAAAAAGTAAGCGATTTATATTCTTATTCTTCTTTTAATAAAGATTAAAAAGCACCAATTACTATTATTTATAAATGAAAAAATTGTATTCCGGTGAAAACGTGCTGCTCAAGCTTTAATGTGCTAAAAGTGCAAACAATATTATTTTAGTTGTAACTTAATAATGGAAAAAAAAATTCAGTTTCAGGATGCAGAAATACTGTACGAAGTAGTTGGCAACGGACAACCTGTAGTGCTTTTGCACGGCTTTGCAGAAGATAATAATATTTGGCATGAACAGACACATTTCTTACAGGATTATTGCCGGCTTATACTTCCTGATTTGCCGGGAAGCGGTAAATCTTCAATGCTGCAAAAAGATAACGTAACCATTGAAGATTATGCAGCCTGTTTAAATGCTTTACTTACTAATGAAGGTATTGACAAATGTGTTTTATTAGGACATAGCATGGGCGGATACATAACCCTGGCTTTTGCAGAAATGTTTCCTGATAAATTACAGGCTTTCGGTCTTGTGCATTCATCTGCTTTTGCTGATAATGAAGAAAAAAAGGGAGTAAGAAAAAAAGGCATCACAATGATGGAAGAACATGGCGTTTATTTTTTCTTAAAAAATACCACACCTAATTCGTTTTCTGAAAATTATAAAAAGAATAACCAGGAAAGAATATCGGAATTGATTGAACAGGGAAAGGATTTCAGCAAGGAAACTCTGATACAATATTATACAGCAATGATGAACCGGCCAGACAGAACAGCAGTACTTGAAAAAAGTGAGGTGCCGGTTTTATTTGTCATTGGTTCTGAAGATGCAATAGCACCATTAGATGATTTGCTGAAACAGGTACATTTACCCCAAACCTCTCACATACATATTATTGAAGATGCAGCCCACATGAGTATGCAGGAAAAACCAGACGAACTTAATAATTATCTTTTAGAATTTATCAGTAATACTGCATAAGCTTTTTACACATTCTTCGTGCGACATAAAGTCGTACTAACCGCAGAGAAGGAGAGTTAAGGAGTTTACGCGGAGTTCTCTGCGGTTAACTCTTGTTTCTCCTGTTCTCTGCGGTTTAAAAAATGCTCACTAAAGAACAAAAAGTACAAGAGTGCGACGCAACAATGTTGAAGTGAAAAACATTTGCCGGTCACATAAAAATCTTAAAATAAATTGAAAAACTTCAACGAAAACTTATAATAGCACTGGAGAATATTGCTTATACGTTTTCAAGCCTGCTTAGTACTTCTATAGCCTCCAAACGGTGCTGCATCGCCTGCTCTATAGTATAAACGGGCGTATACATGCCTATGCGACAGTTGTCTGTCAAGTCCTTCAATTGTTGCAGAAGCATTATATTCTCAGGTTGATCTTCCATGTAAAGAGGTAACTGGCCAGGTTCAATATTAAATTTACTTTGAATGTATAAAGAAAGGTTTTTGCTTAATTCCTTATAAAAAAGAGAACTTTCATTATCAGGCTGCAGATCTCTTATTGCATAAAGAAACTGAGAAGCATCAGGTTTTTTATTTTCTTCCTGCTTTTCTTCTGAAATTTTCGACGTTTCTTTTAAAAGCGAAGACTTTGGCTTTTGCTTTCCATTATACCAAACAAGTCCTGCCATTGTAGCTATGACAGCTACTCCAAGTAAAACATACAACCTGTTTTGAAATCCTTTTAAGTCACCCGAAGCATTTACCGTACGAAAAAACCTTTTTTTGGCCTGCGAAACCGGTAATGTAAATGCATGAGTAGACTTGGTAATATACCGGTTTGCATTTGCATCAAAATAAGTAAACTCAACCGGAGGAAATGTATAGTTTCCTTTTTTATTTGCTATAAAAGGAAATGAAAAAGTTTTTTTATACTTAACAGGAAAACCAGACTTATCTTCTTCATTCTGTTCTGTTGCCTCAAAAGCTTCAATTCCCTTTGGCCATTTTATAGCCGGGGTTTTTACCTGCTGCAGGTTGCCCATGCCCTCTACAACAAAAAGCAAGTGACTGGTGGTGTTTGTTGTAATGTCATTTTCTTTTATGGCTACTGCAGCATCAAAGCTGCCAATCGCCCCGCTAAAGTCTGCATTGCCAACCGAAGGCAGTGGAGGTAATGCTTTCACATCAATTGTTTCAGTCTTGTTTTGCAGTGTTACAGTTTGTTCTTCTGCAGGTGCTGATTGCGGAGTATAATATAAATCACGGTAACTTAGATTGCTGGCAGTATAAAAAGATACCTTATTTTCAACACTGGCCTGTGGCAATACCAGCTTTCCTGCCTCCAGCGGCATTAACTGCACTTTACGTATCACAAAGACATTATATTGTATCCCGTTTATTTTTTCGACATGCTGGTTTTGGTCATCTTCTGTCAGTTCTACTACAGTACAGCCAGAGAATTGCGGCTGCTTAACAACTTTCGATTTAGACCTCAGTCTCGTACAAAGTTTATAAGTAGCCAATACAGGCTCGCCTACATAACAATTGTGTTTGCTTACCTCCAGCCTTATTACAATGTTGTTTTTTATTTTATCAACAGCCTTTTCTCCTTTCTTCAAATACTGGTTTGCCGGAACTTCATCCTCAACCGGAAGCTGGTCAAAAAGTGAAGATACAGGAGATGGCGCAGGAGGTTTATTGCCTGCCATATGACTTACACTTTTTACCAGTACCATAACTGTATTGCTGCGTTGCGGTTTATTGTTAATAAGTGCTGTGGCTCCCGGCACAGTTAGTAAACCTGAAACGTTTGGTTGTACCATAACAGAGTACACCATTTGTTGTTTCACAATATTGCCCGTCTGTATTGTGCTGCTGCTTAAGTTAGGTCCGGAGACAACTGTCCACTTATCAAAACAGGGAAGAACAAATTGTTCCATAGAAACATTATCTGCTTCGTACTCAATTTGCAGAACATCGTTTTTGCCAATGGCAGGGGCCGAAACTTTCGTAATGAAAGATTGTGCAAAAGAAACTTTACAAAACAGCAATGGAAGTAAAAACAAATATTTGGACAATAGTTTCATCGTGATGTATAGCAAATGTAATATTTACAAAAAGCGAAACTAAAGTATGGGGGTTAAGCCATAGTTAAAAAAGAATTTATAAAGAAAGATGTTTTCTTTGATTGTTGAAGAAGACAATTTGAAACTGCGACACCTGAAATAAAAGAAAAACGCGGGAAGTATCCTAACAGTTGTAAATTAAACACCTGAACAAGAATTGATAAGCTCATAAAAACATGACAACATAAGGGCTTTTTAATTAATGGAATAAACTAAAAATCAGCATGGGCAAAACCTCGATGCTGATTTTTTAGCTTCAAATTCTTCTTTATTTCGTACAGCTAAGCAGAAGAAAAAATTTAATCGACTCTAATAAAAAAATTGTACGCCAAAACAAAATTCCAAATTTAAAATCACGTGGCAAAACGCTCATAGTCTGAAGCAAATATTCGTCAGAGGCCAAATTGTTTGTAACAAGTGGATGCAAAGAAACAACTTTTTTTCATACTAACAAACGTTTGTTCATTTTTTGAAATAAATTTTTTTTGCTACAAAATGTGTGCAGTGATCACCAAAAAAATAAAAAGACCAGATATCCTAAAAATTAATCGTCTTATTTAACTAATTAAAATCACTTTTAATTATGACGATTACATGACAGTAAAAATGGGCTGCCTGTTCACGCATATTTACCTTTGTGTGCTGAAATTAATGCAGACAAATGGTAGCAGACCGACAGAAAAGTATTACAAATTTTTATATAGCAGGAATAAATTATAAAAAGACAGAAGCCGAAACAAGAGGACAATTTGCTGTTAATAATGATCAATATGACCGTATTTTAGATATAGCTCCTTCTGCAGGTCTTTCCGAACTTTTCATTCTTTCTACCTGCAACCGCACTGAGATTTACGGATTTGCTGACAATCCTTCTCAACTTATAAACCTTCTTTGTACACAAACAACCGGCACTCAAGAAACTTTTGAAGAGCTGTGCTTTGTAAAACAAGGCGCTAAAGCAATCAGGCATTTCTTTGAAGTAGGCGCAGGTTTAGAGTCACAGATTTTAGGTGATTATGAAATAATCGGCCAGATAAAATCTGCAGTAAAATTTGCTAAACAACGCGGATTTATAAGCGCTTTTTCTGAACGGCTTCTAAACTGTGTTATCCAGTCAACCAAAGTTGTAAAAAACGAGACAGCACTTAGTGGCGGTACTGTGTCAGTGTCATTTGCAGCAGTACAATATCTTAAAAAGAATGTAAAAAAGATAGCAGATAAAAATATTCTTTTATTAGGCGTAGGAAAGATTGGCCGTAACACCTGTAAAAACCTGGTAGATTATCTTCATACAAAAAAAATTACTCTTATAAACCGTTCGCAGGAAAAGGCGATGGAGTTAGCTGCAGAGTTAGGTTTGCAGCATGCACCGATTGAAGAATTACCTCAATATATACAATCTTCAGATATTATTTTAGTGGCTACCAACAGTAATGAACCAACCATTCTTAAATCTTATGTAGAAAATTATGGTGATAAGCTAATTATTGATTTATCTGTGCCATACAACGTAGAAAAGGAAGCGCAGGAACTGCCAAATGTAACGTTGGTAAATGTAGACCAACTGTCTAAACTGAAAGATGAAACGTTGCAAAAACGTACCGCAGAGATACCGAAAGCAAAAGCTATCATTGCTGAGCATCTTGCAGAATTTTTAGAATGGAGCGAAATGCGAAAAAATGTGCCGTTTATAAAAGCGGTAAAGCAAAAGCTGCACGATATGCACCATTGCGACCTTTATTTATCTTCTCACACTGCTGCTTATACACCTGATACTGCGTCTCTTGCGCCCGTTAATGTACAGGCTATACAAAAAGTTATAAAAAACCTGGCGGTAAAAATGCGCAGCAAACACCAGCCCGGCTGCTCATATATTGAAGCGATCAACGACTTTATAACTACTCACCGAAATTAAGAATGGAGAGCAAGGTCTTAAGAATCGGAACCCGCGAGAGCCAGCTTGCAGTTTGTCAGGCTAACATGGTGAAAGATTTATTGGCTTTGCAAGGACATCATTCTGAACTCGTTTATTTAAAAAGCGAAGGCGACATAGATCTTCAGACTCCACTATACGAGATAGGTGTACAAGGCATTTTTACCCGCAGTCTTGATATAGCTTTACTAAATAACCGCATTGACCTTGCTGTTCACAGCATGAAAGATGTACCTACACAATTGCCAAAAGGTCTTGTGCAGTCATCCGTTTTAAAAAGGGCTTCTTACAAAGATTTGCTTGTTTATAAAGAAGAAGAGATTATTAAAAAATGGCAAATAAACAATAATTTCCTTAACTCCCCTTTAGGGGCCGGAGGTACTATCGCTACCAGCAGTATTCGCCGCAAGGCACAATGGCTGAACCGCTATCCAAATCATACTGTAGAAAATCTAAGAGGTAATGTAAATACCCGTTTGCGAAAAGTAGCAGAAAGTGACTGGGACGGAGCCATTTTTGCAGCGGCAGGCCTGGAGAGAATTGACTTACGTCCTGAAAAATCTATTGAGCTCGATTGGATGCTGCCTGCGCCGGCGCAAGGGGCAATTGTGGTGGTTTGCCGTGATGAAGATATTTTTTCGTATGAAGCAAGCAATTATTTTAATGACAGGGAAACAGAGTTATGCACAAAAACAGAAAAAGATTTTTTGAAAGTATTATTGGGCGGATGTTCAACCCCTATAAGCGCTTTAGCTGAAATCAGAAATGGAACACTTTATTTTAAAGGAAATATTTTTGCAGTAGACGGAAGCGAAAGAGTGGATATAGAAAAATTCTGCAGTGTAGGTGAAGCGGACAATTTAGGCAAAACTGCAGCCCTTGAAATTTTAGCAAAAGGAGGAAAGGCAATAGCTGACAGCATTCACCATGAACGATAAAAAAATTGAGCTGCTAAGCACGCGGCCGTTAGACGAAGCACTTGTAAGTAAAGCACTGAAACATCACATTATACTCAATTGTATTTCTTTTATAAAAACAGAAAATATAATAGATAATCCTGGTTCAGAAAAAATTATAGAATTAGCATCTCAGACAATTGCCGCAGTTTTTACCAGCATGAACGGCGCAGAAGCAGTGATTGATACTTTACACAAAACAAACTTGCAGCCTGTTTGGAAAATTTATTGTATGGGAGTTGCTACCCAATCTTTATTAAAAGATTATTTTTCTTCCATAGAAATTGTCGGAACAGGAAAAAATGCAGCAGAGTTATCCGAGACAATTATACACAATAATGAAAAAGAAGTATATTTTTTCTGTGGAAATCAAAGAAGAGATGAACTGCCTGAAAAATTACAAAAAAGAGAGATAAGTATAAAAGAAATTGTAGTCTACGAAACGAAGGAATTAGCTGTTAAAATCAATAAACCTTATAATGGTATTTTGTTTTTTAGCCCGAGTGCAGTTAAAAGTTTCTTTTCTGTGAACAGTATTCCTGCAGATACTGTTTTGTTTTCTATTGGTGATACCACAGCAGATGAAATTAAGAAGAATTGTACTAATAAAATAATAGTTTCAGATTTTCCTGCAAAAGATAAATTGACGGAGGAAGCAATAGCTTACTTCGTTTTAACAAACAAACCAAATGACTGAACTGAAAAATGACCTGATATTAAGAGCGCTTCACGGAGAAAAAACTGAACGTGTGCCCGTTTGGATGATGAGACAGGCTGGCCGTTATTTACCTGACTATCTTAAGTTGAAAGCTAAATACGATTTTTTTACAAGAGTACAAACACCCGAACTGGCTGCAGAGATAACCCTGCAGCCAGTTGACCAGGTGGGCGTAGATGCTGCCATAATCTTTTCTGATATTTTAGTCATTCCGCAAGCAATGGGCCTCGAAGTATTGATGGAAGAAGGCAAAGGCCCATCATTACCGCAGGTAATAAAAACACAGCAGGATGTTGATTGCTTACTAACGGACGGCGTTGAAGAAAGCTTGCAATATGTGACAGACGCTTTATCTCTTACAAAAAAAGAGTTAAACGGCTGTGTTCCATTAATAGGATTTGCAGGCGCTCCCTGGACAATCTTATGTTACATGGTCGAAGGAAAAGGCAGCAAAACCTGGGATAAGGCTAAACAATTTGCTTATACACAACCACAGCTTGCACATCAGTTGTTACAAAAAATTACAGATATAACAATCAAATATTTGAAAGCACAGGTAAAAGCAGGCGCAGACATTGTACAGGTATTTGACAGTTGGGCCGGCGCATTAAGCCCGGCAGATTTTAAAATATTTGCACAGCCTTATCTTGTTCAGATTGCAGATGCATTAAAAGAAGACGCTCCAGTCATACTTTTTCCAAAAGGAACATGGTATGCCTTGGAAGATTTAAGTGAAACAAGCGCTGCAGGACTGGGTTTAGACTGGTGTATTTCGCCTGAAATGGCAAGACAATTTACAGGCAACCGGGTAACTCTCCAGGGAAATTTTGACCCGTCAAAATTGCTTGCCCCGATACCTGAAATCAAAAAAGCTGTAAAAGAAATGATTGACGGTTTTGGCACACAAAGATACATAGCCAATCTTGGTCACGGCATCACCCCCAATGTTCCCGTTGATCATGCTAAGGCATTTGTAGAGGCGGTAAAGGAATATGTCTGAACTGGGATTAATGGGATTTTTGGGATTAGTGGGATATTGAGGAAAAGCCTTTGCGTTGCTTTAAGTCTTAGCGTCTTTGTGGCAAATGCTCTCTGTGTTACTCCGTGTCGCTGTGCCTCTGTGGTTCAAAAGAAAGAATATGAATATTAAAGAAACGTGGATAACATTCATACATCAGCTTCAAAATGATATTTGCAGTGCGTTAGAAAAATGTGATGGCAAAGCAAAGTTTATAGAAGATGCATGGGAGCGTGAAGAAGGCGGAGGCGGAAAGACACGGGTAATTTCAAACGGAAATGTGTTTGAAAAAGGCGGCGTAAATACCTCGGTCGTACATGGAGAAGTAACTGATGCCATGAGAACACAATTAAAAATTGATGGCGGGAGTTGGTTCGCCTGCGGCCTTTCATTGGTTATTCATCCATACAATCCATTTGTGCCAACAGTTCATGCTAATTACCGGATGTTTGAATTGTACAATTCTCCTCCTTCCCCAAAAGGGGAAGGTCGGGATGGGGTAGTGATTGACAGATGGTTTGGTGGCGGAACTGATTTAACGCCCTATTATTTGTTTGAAGAAGACGCAAGACATTTTCACCAGACATATAAAAAAGTGTGCGATGATTTCGACACAGCCTTTTATCCAAACTTTAAGGCAGAATGTGATAACTACTTTGTAAACTGGCATCGCAACAAGGAGCGACGCGGTATTGGTGGAATTTTTTATGATTATAAAAGACCTACGGAAGATAAAGACATAAACTTCTGGATGAACTTTGCGAAGTCATGCGGTTATGCATTTATTGATGCGTATGTTCCTATTGTTGAAAAAAGAAAAAATGCTCCTTTTAGTGCAGAACACAAATATTGGCAGGAAATAAGAAGAGGCAGATATGTAGAATTTAACCTGGTACATGACAGAGGCACTTTATTCGGCTTAAAAACAAACGGAAGAATTGAAAGCATTTTAATGAGCTTGCCGCCTACGGTTAGGTTTGATTATAATTATCAACCCCTATCGGGTAGTGAAGAAGATAAGCTATTACAGGCTTGTTTGCATCCTAAGGATTGGTTGTCCGAAGAAAGGGAACCACAAAGGCACAAAGAACACTAAGTTACACTAAGCCTTTGTGTTACTTTGTGCCCTTCGTGTCTTTGTGGTTCATAAAAAATAAAAAGCAATGTATTTACAAAAAAGAAACAGAATATTAAGAGTAACACCCGCAATACGTTCGCTGATTGCAGAGACGACACTTACTCCAAATGATTTTATTGCTCCTTTATTTATAGATGAAGGAGAAAATATAGAAACTGAAATAGCTTCTATGCCCAATTACTATCGCCGAAGCCTGGACTTAACAATAAAAGAAGTAAAAGAACTTTGGAGCGTAGGCATTAAAAGTGTTTTGCTTTTTATAAAATGCAAAGATGAACTGAAAGATAACACAGGTAAAGAAGCATGGAATAAAGACGGTCTGATGCAAAGAAGCATTAAAGCAATAAAAGATGCAGTTCCGGGAATGTATGTAATGACAGATGTTGCTTTAGATCCGTATTCGTCCTATGGCCACGACGGAATTGTTGAGAACGGAGAAATTGTCAATGACCCGACAGTCGAGGCTTTGGTAAAAATGAGCGTAAGTCATGCTGAAGCCGGCGCAGATATGGTTGCTCCAAGCGACATGATGGATGGACGTATCGGAGCCATAAGAGAAGGTCTGGAAGAAAATGGGTTTAATAAAGTTGGAATTATGGCATACAGTGCCAAGTATGCTTCCTGTTTTTATGGGCCTTTCAGAGATGCACTGGACAGCGCTCCTGGTTTTGGTGATAAAAAAACTTATCAGATGGATTACTCCAACCGCCTGGAAGCTATTAAAGAAACATTGATGGACATAGAGGAAGGCGCAGACATCGTAATGGTAAAACCTGGTCTTCCATACCTTGATATTGTACGTGAGGTTAAAAATGCCGTTGATGTACCGGTAAGTGTTTATAACATCAGCGGTGAATATGCCATGATAAAAGCGGCAGCCAAAATGGGCTGGATAAATGAAGAAAAAGCCATCATAGAAACATTGACTGCTTTTAAAAGAGCAGGCGCAGACTTGATAGCGACTTATTTTGCAAAAGATGCAGCGAGGCTTTTAGGATGAATCATGAAGAAAGTCTAATTTTGAATATGCTTCAGCAAGCTGAAATAAATAAATTGATTGACGAAATTGTTTTGGGCTATGAACCTGAAAAAATTTATTTATTTGGTTCTTATGCATCAGGAAAACAAACAAGCGATAGCGATATTGACCTCTTCATTATAAAAAACACAAGGAAAAGAAAAATTGAAAGAAATCGTGATGTAAGAAAATGTATCAAAACATATCCCGAGTCAGGACTGGATATTTTTATATTCACTCCGCTTGAACTGCAGGAAGGCTTACAGCAAACGCTTAATATCGGTAAAGAAGCTGTTACTACAGGAAAGCTGGTTTATGAAAGAATTTGAAAAATGGTTTAGAAAAGCTGAGAATGACCTGTTGGTAATTAAAAACAACATGGCATCATCTGAAATACCTATTGATGCTTGTTGCTTTCATGCACAGCAAGCTGCTGAAAAATATATGAAAGCATATCTTGTTTCCCGTCAAATTCACTTTCCCAAAATTCACGATTTGCAGGCTTTACTTAATTTATGTATTGCAATCAATTCTTCTTTTAACAAGATTACTGAACCTGCGCTAAGACTTTCCGATTATGCAAACGCACCAAGATATCCTGATGCATTTGATGATCTTACTTTAAGCGATGCAAATGATGCTTATAAAGACGCTATTACAATCAAAGATTTTGTTTTAAACAATTTCCTGAAATAAAAATATATTCTCTTAAATACGAATGGATTACTTAAAAGTATTGCATTTACAAAAAATAAAAATTATCAGTTTTAAATACGATTTACAGTAATGAATATTTCTATAAGCAAACAATTATTCGAAAGAGCTCAGCAAACTATTCCCGGCGGAGTAAACTCGCCTGTACGCGCATTCAAAAGTGTAGGGGGAACACCCATATTTATAGATAAAGCCAAAGACGCATATTTATATGATGCAGATGGTAACAAATATATAGACTACATTTCTTCATGGGGGCCGATGATATTAGGTCATGCTTATGAACCTGTTGTTAAGGCAATACAGGAAAAAGCAGCTTATTCAACCTCGTACGGCGCACCGACAGAATTAGAAGTTGAAATGGCAGAGTTGATTATCAGCATGGTTCCAAATGTTGATTTAATAAGAATGGTTAGCAGCGGCACAGAAGCCTGCATGAGCGCACTGCGTTTGGCTCGCGGATTTACCCGTAAAAATAAAGTCATAAAGTTTGAAGGTCACTATCACGGTCATGCAGACAGTTTTTTAGTAAAAGCAGGAAGCGGTTTAGCAACTTTTAATATTCAGCAGGTTGCCGGCATAACAGCAGGTGTTGCCAATGATACATTAGTTGCTGCTTATAATAATTTGGAACAAGTCAAAGCACTGGTCGCAGAAAACAAAGGTGAAATAGCCTGTATTATTGCAGAACCGGTAGCAGGAAATATGGGATGTATTTTACCCGCAGCAGGATTTTTAGAAGGCCTTAGGCAAATATGTGATGAAGAAGGCATTGTTTTCATTTTAGACGAAGTAATGACCGGCTTCAGATTAGCGCCGGGAGGAGCGCAGGAAAGACTGAATATAAAAGCAGACCTTATTACCTACGGAAAAGTAATCGGAGGCGGAATGCCGGTCGGCGCATTTGGCGGAAAGCGTGAAATAATGGAACACATTGCACCTTTGGGAAGTGTTTACCAGGCCGGAACATTAAGCGGAAACCCGATTGCCATGATAGCAGGTTACACTACTTTAAAGACTTTAAAAGAAAATCCGTGCATTTACATAGAATTAGATGAAAAAACAATTTACCTGAAAAATGGATTAGACAATGTTTTAAAAGCCTGGGGACAACCTTATACAATTAACCAGTTTGGTTCTATGATTAGTATTCACTTCAGCGATCATCCGGTTATTGATTTTGCAAGTGCCGCTTCAGCTAATAATCATCTTTTCAGCAGGTTTTTTCATTCTATGCTCAACCGGGGTATTTATTTGCCTCCTTCTGCTTTTGAAAGCTGGTTTTTGAATAATGCGCTTTCTTACAAAGATTTGGATGAAACCATTAAAGCTGCAAAGGAAAGTCTGGAAGAAATAAGCTAACTTTAAAAATCTATTTTAAAAGATTTATTTGCAATTTATTAATTTGCATTCATGGTTATCACAACTACCGACCTACAATTATTTCAAATATTAAAAGAAAATAACGAAGCAAATTAGAAAGTACTCGCAACCAAGGAAGACATAGCAAAATTAACAATGTCTACAAAAGAAGATACAGCAAAACTGGATCTTAAAATTTCAGAATCAAAAGCAGATATGATTAAATGGATGTTTATTTTTTGGACTGGGTCAATACTTACAACGTTAGGTGGTTTGTTTGCTTTTCTTAAGATTTTTCTTGACAAGTAATACCGATTAATTTAACTATTAACTATTTATAGTGATAACGGGCAGCATAATGATAATTGCAGTATCAGTTATTTCATAAATCAGCCTGTGCTCTTCATTAATTCTTCTGCTCCAATATCCTTTATACTCATATTTTAATGCTTCCGGCTTACCTACGTCTTCAAAAGGATTTTTTCTGATCGCTTCAATTAGCTGAAATATCTTTTTCAAGAGTTTCAAATCATTAACTGACCAAAATAATAGATCCTCAAATGAATTATTTGAAAAATAATTTTTCTCAAGGCATCAAGTGATTTTGAATTTCCTTGATATCATTAAATTCTCTTACCTGGCCACTTTTTACCTGGTCAACAGATTCTTCTAATCGCTTCAAGTTAGCAGAACTGTTTAATAAATAGGCAGTTTCATCTATTTCTTCTGAAACTGAAATAGTTAATCTTTTATTTTTAAAAAGTTTTTTTACAGACTCGAGAAATTCCTCATTCAATTCTTCTTCCTTTAAATGATAAGCAGTATACATAGCACTAATTTAAAAAGTATTTTCAATAAACATAATCTAAAAAAATAAGAAGCCTAAGCAGATACTGACATTAAAAATTTAAATTATTACTCATCTCGGCAACAACAATTCGCAAGGCTTCAAACCTGTGTGTTTTTTAAAAGCAGTGGAAAAATGTGAAATAGAAGAGTAACCCAATATTGCAGAAACATCTGTCACGCTCAGGCCTTTTTCGTACAAAAGATACTTAGCATGTTCCATACGTTGCTGTTGGTAAAAATCGAAAATCGTTGTTCCAAAAATCTCTTTGAAACCTTTTTTTAAATAACATTCATTAATTGCCACTTTACGGCTTAATTCTTTAATGGTAATCGGGTCACCAATGTGCTGCAGCAATACTTCCCGTGCTTTTAAAATCTTTTCCCGGTCAAGTTCATTTGCAAGAAATTTACACGAAAAAGCTTCTTCTTTTTCATCCACAAGACATTCAAGACTATACAATAAAAGCTCGTGAATTTTTGCATTGACAAAAATATTTTCTAAACTGCCACTATAGCTATGGTTTACTAAAGCATCCAAAACAGTTCGTTTTCTATGGCAAACAGGAAAAGTTTTGGTAAAAGATGCAGCGTATTTAAAGGCTAATACCTCATCTTTCCGGTTATTTAATTTTATATTCTGCGTAAATTGATTGAGAAAAGTATGGGTAAAGTAAAAGGAGAAAACATCGGCTGTATTTACTTTTCCCCGGCAATTATCGGCGGGTAACTCAAAGCATCGTGTACAATTTTCTTCTTCACAATACCGGTTGCCGGTAATGCAATATTGCAGTTCGAGATAGTTTTTATGCGGTTCGTTAATATGGTAATGATATTTCATCATACCAATATCTTCGGAAGTTACAGGAAGGTGTGTATAATAACGCTTAATGGAATACTCAATTGAGCCGGGGATATTCTGATCTTTCTGATACAGCAAATCCATACCTGAAGTAATAGCAGTTTGATCAGCAACTTTTAATGTGTCGGGTAATTGTAACATCGCTGAGCAAAAATAATGCATTGATATTTTAAATCAGCAGTACAAATGTCTGTAGCAAGTCAAATTATACAACCACTGCTTCTGCTTTGCCATCGTTTGATTGTTAAAATGGTTTAATTGTTTTCAATATTCTTACTTTCTATTTTTTCCGCTTTATTTGTACAAATTTTTTATATCTTTCTTACCTTTATTGCTAAATCATTTGCTTTTGAATTTATACGTTTTAGTGGCTGCTTTCATAAAACTTGGACATCGTAATTTATTTACAGCCAAAGTCAACAGCAGTAAGGCTTTCAAAGATTTTTATCAAACTTCATAACTGTAAATTATTATTAATATTATTGGTTATTTGCTAATTTCAAATTTAAATTTGATAGTATAGAGTTTGGTGTATAACATTTTGGAGAACCCGATAAAAACGTAATCATCCCGTTTATAAGAAAAGTATTAAAAACTTATATAAAACTAAAAATTAAGAAGTAATACAATTTTATAGACCAGAAATGATTATCCCGGTAACAGATTTTTTTCAAACGATTGCCTGCCATTGCATATATTAGTACTTTTTAATGTACTTCAAGTAAAAAATTATCTACATTTTTAAACTATTCGATTATGACAGGTATGGGATTATACTCTCCAGAATATGAGCAAGACTCCTGCGGAATCGGTTTTGTGGCTAATATAAAAAACAATAAATCTCACCAGACCGTTTCTGATGCCCTAACAGTATTAGAAAATATGGAACACCGTGGTGCATGCGGTTGCGAAAACAATACAGGTGATGGTGCAGGCATAACTATCCAGATGCCGCATGAGTTCTTTTTTGATGAATGTATAAAAAGCGGCGTTCACCTGCCGTCTTTCGGAAGGTATGCAACCGGCAGTATTTTCTTTCCGCAAGATGTGCCGTTGAGAGAAGAATGCAGAAATATCTTTAACAGGTCTGCCGAAAAGCTTGGGCTTGAAATTCTTCATTACCGCAAAGTTCCGGTAAACCGAAACGGAATCGGGCAATCCGCTTTATCAGTAGAGCCTGAGATGGAACAGGTTTTTGTTGCCTGTCCTGATTATATTTCGAACCCTGAAGACTTTGAAAGAAAGCTTTTTGTGTTGCGTAATTATGCCAGTCATACGATAAATAATTCCGTTAAGAAAGACGAAATCGGGTTTTATATCGCTTCTCTTTCATATAAAACTGTTATCTATAAAGGACAATTAACCAGTTCTCAGTTAAGAAATTATTTTCCTGATCTCAACAACAAAAGAGTTGTTTCTGCTTTTGCATTGGTCCATGCAAGGTTTGCTACCAACACTTTTCCTTCATGGAAGCTTGCCCAGCCATTCAGGTACATGGCGCATAATGGAGAAATAAATACTTTGCAGGGAAATCTTAATTGGCTGAAAACCAGCGAAAAAGGCTTTACTTCTCCGTATTTTACCCAGGAAGAAATGGAAATGATTTTGCCGGTAATTACTCCGGGCCAGTCAGATTCTGCATGTTTGGATAACGTTATCGAACTTTTGACTTTAAGCGGTCGTTCGCTTCCCCACGTTATGATGATGCTGATACCGGAAGCCTGGGATGGAAATGATCTGATGGATCCGGTAAAAAAATCTTTTTACGAGTTTCATGCAAGTTTCATGGCGCCGTGGGATGGCCCGGCTTCCATTTCATTTACCGATGGAAAAATAATAGGTGCTACGCTTGATAGAAATGGTTTACGCCCATCACGATATGTTGTTACCCATGATGACAGGGTTATTATGGCTTCCGAGACTGGGGTTCTTCCCGTTGACCCTGCCATGGTAAAAGAAAAAGGAAGGCTGCAGCCGGGAAAAATGTTTATCGTAGACCTTGAAAACGGCAAAATTATCAGTGATGATGAATTAAAGAAAACAATTTGTTCGCAAAAACCATACAGCGAATGGCTGAATAAATATAAAATAAGACTGGGTGAATTGTCTGAACCACGTGTCTCTTTCACCAATCTTGAGCACGACCAGATTTTTAAATACCAGAAAAGTTTCGGTTACACTACCGAAGATGTCGAGACCACTATTGCGCCGATGGCTTTAGATGCAAAAGAACCTATTGGTTCGATGGGCACGGATGTACCTTTAGCTATACTAAGTGATCGTCCGCAACATCTCAGCAGTTATTTTAAACAACTTTTTGCCCAGGTGACCAATCCGCCTATTGACCCGATTAGGGAAAAATTAGTGATGTCGCTTGCCACCTTCGCCGGCAGCAATGGCAATATTTTGATTGAAGATCCGCTTGCTTGCCACAGCGTTGCTTTGGACCAACCAATACTTACCAACCACCAGTTAGAAAAAATCCGCAGTATTGATACTGGCATGTTTCATGGAAAAACTTTACAAGCTTATTTCAGGGCAGACGGCAAAGCCGGTTCTTTACAAAAAGGCCTCGACCGCCTGTGCCGCTACGCCCAGGATGCCGTTGAAGATGGTTATAAATTACTAATATTATCAGACAGGGCAATTGACTCCGGGCATGCTCCCATTCCGTCTTTGCTTGCCATTTCGGCTGTCCATCATTTTCTCATTAGGAAAGGTTGTCGCGGACAGGTGGGTATTGTAGTAGAAGCAGGCGATCTGTGGGAAGTGCATCATTTTGCCTGCTTAATTGGTTTTGGCGCTACCGCCATAAATCCTTATCTGGCATTTGCAACTATTCACGATCTTAATCAGCGAGGCAAAATTGAGACTAATCTTGATGATAAACAACTCACTAAAAATTATATAAAATCTGTTAATGATGGATTGCTAAAGGTTTTTTCTAAAATGGGTATTTCTACTTTGCAGTCTTATCAGGGCGCGCAGATATTTGAAATAATCGGGATAAATAAATCAGTTGTTGATAAATATTTTACCGGCGCACCATCCCGCATAGAAGGAATTGGTTTGGATGAAATAGCAAAAGAAACCCTGGCTAAACATTTTGTAGCATTTAAAAAGAAAAGTCAGCCCTTTGAAAGATTGTCAGAAGGCGGAGTATATGAATGGAGAAAAAATGGTGAATTTCATCTTTTTAATCCCCAGACTGTTCATTTGCTTCAGTATTCTACCAAAATGAACGATTACAGTACTTTTAAAAAATACTCCAGGCATATAAATGAGCAAAGTGAAAAAGCCTGCACATTAAGAAGCTTATTTCACTTCAAACCTAACCGCGCCTCTGTTTCAATTGAAGAAGTAGAGCCGGCAGAAAATATTTACAAGCGTTTTGCTACCGGAGCCATGAGCTTCGGTTCCATTTCACATGAAGCCCATTCAACTTTGGCAATTGCAATGAACCGTTTAGGTGGTAAAAGCAATACAGGCGAAGGCGGTGAAGATGAAATGAGATATGAAACTTTACCAAACGGAGACTCTTTAAAATCTGCCATTAAACAGGTAGCTTCTGCAAGATTTGGCGTCACAAGCTACTACCTGACAATGGCAGAAGAACTTCAGATAAAAATGGCCCAGGGCGCCAAGCCCGGAGAAGGCGGACAACTGCCCGGACATAAAGTAGACGAATGGATCGGAAGAGTTCGTCATGCTACACCTGGCGTTGGATTAATTTCTCCGCCTCCGCATCACGACATTTATTCTATAGAAGATTTGGCCCAGTTAATTTTTGATTTAAAAAATGCAAACCGCGCGGCAAGAATAAGCGTAAAGCTTGTATCAAAGGCAGGCGTAGGCACTATAGCTGCCGGTGTTGCGAAAGCCAAAGCAGACTCAATATTAATCTCAGGTCATGACGGCGGCACAGGCGCTTCACCTGTCACATCAATCAAACATGCCGGGTTGCCATGGGAGTTGGGATTAGCAGAAACACATCAGACCTTAGTAAAAAATAAATTACGCAGCCGTGTAGTTGTACAAACAGACGGCCAGTTAAAAACCGGGAGAGACGTAGCGATTGCAACGTTATTAGGCGCCGAAGAATGGGGCGTTGCAACGGCAGCGCTTATTGTAGAAGGTTGTATTATGATGCGCAAATGTCATTTAAATACCTGCCCCGTGGGCGTTGCCACACAGGACGCAGAACTAAGAAAACGTTTTACAGGCGAAGCTGAGCACGTTATTAATTTCTTTAAATTCATTACGCAGGAATTAAGAGAAATAATGGCAGAACTCGGTTTCAGAACCGTGGAAGAAATGGTTGGCCAGTCAGATTGCCTCGAACAAAAAAGTGATGTTACCCATTGGAAATATGGGAAATTGGATTTATCTAAAATTTTGTACAAAGAACCTGCAAGTGTAGAAACAGGCTTATACAAGCAGGAAGAGCAGGATCATGGCCTTGATAACGTACTTGACTGGAAACTGCTGGAAGCTGCACAACCTGCTTTGCTAAAGGGTGAAAAGATGTTTAAATCATTTAAAATAAGAAATACAGACAGAACTGCCGGTACTATTGTTTCTCATGAAATATCTAAACGATTCAAGGCTGCGGGTTTACCGGAAGACAGTATTCATTTTAAATTTTCCGGTACTGCCGGTCAAAGCTTTGGCGCTTTTAACACAAACGGTGTAACGCTGGAGCTGGAAGGTGATGCAAATGACCATTTTGGTAAGGGATTATCAGGCGCTAAGCTTATTGTCTATCCTTCGAAGCAGGCAACTTTTGTACCGGAAGATAATATTATCATTGGCAATGTAGCATTTTATGGAGCCACCTCCGGTACCGCTTATATAAGAGGTAAAGCCGGGGAACGTTTTGGTGTCCGAAACTCAGGTGTTAAAGCTGTTGTAGAAGGTGTCGGCGATCATGGATGTGAATATATGACTGCCGGCCGCGTAGTGGTGTTAGGTGATACAGGAAGAAATTTTGCAGCAGGAATGAGTGGCGGTATCGCTTATGTTTATGATGTAAAAGGAATGTTTGCAACGCTCTGCAACAAAGAAATGGTTGACCTTGACCCGGTGCTTGAGGAAGATACAGACGAACTCAGAGAAATGATTGAAAATCATTATGAATTTACGGATAGCAGTGTTGCAAAATTTGTTTTAAATGATTTTGATAATCAGTTAAAGAACTTTATTAAAGTATTTCCAAAAGATTATAAAAAAGCGCTGGCAGATATCAAACACAAACAGTTGCAGAAGATAGAAAATAACAATTTTTAAACGGCCGTAAATCTATATTCAGCTCCGGTTGTATCACTCACTGCGACAGCCTCAAATTATTCAATATTTTAAAAAAAGCAGTCAAAATATTAATACCAGCTTGAGCGGGCTCAATAGAATTGGAAAAGTACAAGAGTGCGACGCAAGAGAAGCTGATTATAGATACAAAGCTGGTTACCAAAAAAATAATATTAGTAAAACGAGAATATGGGAAAGCCAACAGGTTTTTTAGAATTTACAAGAGAGCTTCCAAGGAAAAGACCAGTCGAGGAAAGGGTGCATGATTTTCATGAGTTTGTGAACCTTTATGAAGAGGAAAAACTCAACCACCAGGCAGCGCGTTGTATGGATTGCGGTGTTCCTTTTTGTCACAATGGTTGCCCGGTAGGCAATCTGATACCTGATTTTAATGATGCTGTTTATCGCAAAAACTGGAAAGAAGCCTACGAGATCCTTTCCGCCACTAATAATTTTCCTGAATTTACCGGCAGAATTTGCCCGGCTCCGTGCGAAAGTTCTTGTGTGCTGGGCATAAATCAGCCTGCAATAACAATAGAAGAAATTGAGAAACATATCATTGAAATTGCTTTTCAGAAAGGGTATGTACAACCATTTAAAGGTATTGTAAGAACAGGTAAGAAAGTAGCAGTTGTAGGTTCTGGTCCTGCTGGTATGGCTGCAGCAGCCCAACTGAATTACGCAGGTCATACCGTTACTGTTTATGAAAGAGATGATGAACCCGGAGGATTACTGCGTTATGGCATTCCTGATTTTAAACTTGAGAAATGGGTAGTAGAAAGACGCATAAAATTGATGGAGGAAGAAGGCGTAATTTTTAAATGCAACGCTGAGGTTGGAGTAAATATCAATATAAATGACTTGCTAAGAACAAATCATGCAATTGTATTAGCTGGCGGATCAACTATTCCCAGGGACTTAAAAATTACCGGGAGAGATCTGAAAGGAGTTGCTTATGCAATGGATTTTTTAAAACTTCAGAATAAGAGGGTAAGTAATAAACCTGTTGAAAGTAATTTTACTGCAGCAGGAAAAAATGTTGTGGTGATAGGCGGAGGCGATACAGGCAGTGACTGTGTCGGTACTTCTAACAGGCATGGCGCAATTTCAGTTACTCAGTTTGAGCTGTTGCCTAAACCACCTGACACACGCAACATTTATATGCCCTGGCCAACTTACCCGATGGTTTTAAAAACCACTTCCTCACATGAAGAAGGAGCAGACAGAAAATGGGCTGTGTCTACAAAAGAATTTACCGGAGATGAAAACGGACATCTGAAAGCATTGAAAATTGTTGATCTCGAATGGAAGCTCACAGCAGATGGAAGACCGTCCCAATTTGTTGAAGTACCAGGCAGCGAACGCGAAATACCATGTGAAGTAGCCCTTCTTGCAATGGGTTTTTTACATCCGCAGCAAAATGTGCTTAATGAGCTTGGAGTAGAACTTGATGAAAGAGGCAATGTAAAAGCCACTGACAGATTGTACCAGACAAATATTAAAAAAGTTTTCTCTGCCGGCGACATGCGCAGAGGTCAGTCACTTGTAGTGTGGGCAATTAATGAAGGAAGACAATGTGCAGCTAAAGTTGATGAATTTTTAGTTGGTGTCCCCTCCTGGTAGATAGAAACATTGAAAGAGGTTATAAAAAAAGAGTTGCAAAAAAGCAACTCTTTTTTTATAACCCCGATATCTAATTGAATTAATTTTATTGCATTAAGATTTATTATATATTAACTATTTTAAAAAAACAAAACAAAAAATGGTTACTACTTAGATTTTTTTGTATTAATTTGTAGAATAAACAACTTTTTTATTAAATTTTATAATAAAAAACAATATGAAAACAATTGCGGTAAAAAAAGTAACGCCATTTTTATTATTAGCGGTCATTGCAATATTTGCAATTTTTATTCCTTCTCTTCCGGTATTTAATGATGCAGGAAAATATAACAGTGCAGACATTGCCTGGATACTTGTGGCTACAGCATTAGTATTTTTAATGACTCCGGGTTTGGCTTTTTTTTATGGGGGAATGGTGCACCGCAAAAATGTATTGTCTACAATGATTAAGAGCGTAGCTGCAGCGGGGGTAGTAGCTGTCTTATGGATAGTTGTTGGTTTTAGTCTTTGTTTTGGAGAATCGGTACATGGTGTCATAGGAAATCCCTCTACCTACTTTTTCTTCAAAGGAGTAGTCCCCGGTGCGCCATGGAGTTTAGCGCCTACTATTCCATTATTATTATTTTCTTTATTTCAGTTAATGTTTGCCGTTATCACTCCCGGTCTGGTGGTGGGAGCAGTTGCAGAAAGAATAAAATTTACTTCTTACATATTGTTTATTGCTCTTTTTAGTCTGTTGGTGTACGCTCCCATAGCTCACTGGACTTGGCACCCGGATGGTTTTTTGTTTAAAATGGGCGTTCTTGATTTTGCCGGGGGTACGGTCGTTCATATTTCTGCAGGCTGTGCTGCATTGGCAGGAGCTTTAGTATTAAAGCGGCGGCAGGTACATATAGACAATAAAGAAATTCCGCCTGCAAATATTCCTTATGTTTTAATAGGAACAGGATTATTATGGTTTGGATGGTTTGGTTTTAATGCAGGTTCAGCTTTAGGCGCAAACGCTCTTGCGGTTTCTGCTTTCGCAACCACTAATACCGCAGCTGCAGCCGCAGGTTTGTCATGGATGTTTTTTGATGCTCTCCGCGGAAAAAAACCTTCAGTTCTGGGCTTTTGCATTGGCGCTGTTGTAGGCCTGGTTGCCATCACTCCTGCAGCAGGCTATGTTGCTATACCCCAGAGTATATTTATAGGCTTTATCGCTGCCATTATCTCAAATATAGCAGTTTATTATAAGCAAAAATCAAGGTTAGATGATACACTTGATGTATTTCCATGTCACGGTATCGGAGGGATGGTTGGTATGATAATGACGGGAATTTTTGCAACTAAAACCGTTAACAGCGCAGGAGCAGATGGTTTATTATATGGTAATGGTTCCTTTTTACTGACCCAATTAAAAGCGCTTGCAATTGTTGTTGCCTACAGTTTCACTGTTTCATACGGTATATTTAAGTTTATCAATTATATTCTTCCGCTTCGCGTAACTTCTGAAGAAGAGGAATTGGGCCTTGACGCCAGCCAGCATAACGAAAAATATATGCAGGGAACATGGCAGATACGCAACAACGGAAAACTAAAAGAAGAGTTTATCGAGGAGTAGATAAACTGAACAAACTGCTATAAAAAAGTACGGCTTTTATATAAGCTTCGGCAAAAGCTTAAAAGCCGTACTCTTAATTAAACACCAAAACTAAAACACAATGTTACAAAAATTTTTGTTAACGGGCATTACTTTGTCTATTCTTAGCATCGGTTATTCGCAGGAAACTGTACCTGATTCTGTTAAAAATTCTTCTGCTGCCGCTGCACCTGCTCCATTTAAACTTTCCGGTTCTGTAGATGCTTATTACAGGTTTAATTTTCAAGATCCGAAACAATCGCCTATTCCTTTTAATAATGCAACCAGTTTTACAAACTCCCAAAATTCCTTTGAGTTGGGAATGGCGTCATTAAAAGCAGAACATTCTATAGGAAAAGCAGGAATAGTTGTTGACCTCGGTTTTGGACGCAGGGCCGAAGAGTTTTCTTATAATGACAGCAGAACTTTACAGGTAATAAAACAAGCCTATGTCACTTATTCTCCTTCTTCCCATGTCAAATTTACTATGGGCAAGTGGGCCACTCATATTGGGTACGAGCTTTTAGATGCCTCAGCTAACAGAAATTACAGCATGTCTTATATGTTTACCAATGGCCCGTTCTTTCATACCGGTCTTAGAGCAGATTTCACTTCGGGGAAATCTGGTTTTATGATAGGAATTGCTAATCCTACTGACTTTACAACAACGACCTCGCCTACCAAAACTTTAATTGCACAATTCAGCACAGGCAGCAAAGACGACAAAATAAAAGCATATTTAAATTACCAGGGTTATTTTGGGGCAACCAGCTCTATACCATCTGCGGCAAGTCTGAACCAACTTGATTTGGTAGTTAATGGAACTGTAAGTTCCAAATTTAGTATAGGATATAATGGAACTATTCAATTTTTAAGTGATAAAGCAGCCAATGCAACGAAAAAATGGTGGGGCTCTGCATTATACCTGAATTATGATCCTACTTCTGTATTCGGCTTAACCTGGAGAAACGAATACTTCGGCGATAAGAAAGATGCTGTAAAGATCGGTTCCAATGTTTTTGCCTCTACAATGTCTGCCATATTTAAGATTGAAAACTTTAAAATTATTCCTGAATTACGCCTTGATAATGCATCTGAACAAATATTTACCAAAAACAATGGAACAGCAACCAAAACTACGGTATCATGTATCCTTGCTGCAGTTTACTCTTTTTAAACTTCTAAATATAAAAACAAAATCAATTTTATAACTAAAAACTACAAACATGCATCTAAAAAATCCATTTTTGCGCAAAGCAGAAAACTCCTCAATCGCAATGGTAAGATTAACAAAAGCAGAAAAATGGCGATTGGGGTTTACCATATTTTCAGGCAAGATCATAGGTGTATTAATTATTCTTGCCATAATGAAAATGTTGCCTGGAATGATTGCAACGCCTGCAATGGCAGGTGAAACATATACACCGCACGAAACTATGCTGATGAATACAGCCAACACGATATGGACTTTGGTTGCGGCATTTTTAGTATTTGGAATGCAGGCAGGATTCGTGATGCTGGAAGCCGGGTTTGCACGTCAGCGTGAAACGGTCAATGTGTTAATGGAATGCATCTTTGACACTTGCCTTTGCGGCATTCTCTTTTGGGCTATCGGTTACGCCTTTATGTTCAGTGAAGGAAATGGCTTTATTGGTTACCATTGGTTTTTTCTTTCAGGCGCACCTGAGACTTACATGGCTACCGGTATACCTCTTCTTGCACATTGGATTTTTCAATATGCATTTGCCGACACCTGCTCTACTATTGTATCCGGCGCTATGATTGGCCGCACCAGCTTTCGGGGCGATATTCTTTACAGTATCGGTATCACAGGATTTATCTATCCGATTATTGGTCATTGGGCATGGGGACCTGACGGGTTTTTAGCTTTAATGGGCACTCCCGGTCATTTTCTCTCTTATCTCGGAACAGGCTTTCGTGATTTTGCCGGCTCAACAGTAGTTCATACTATCGGAGGAATCGCATCTCTGGCAGGCGCAATGGTGCTCGGCCCGCGTTTAGGAAGAGTGTTTAAACGTGACGGCGGCGGAATGCCTCCTGCCCACAACTTAACTTTAGGAGCAGTAGGTGGTTTTATATTATGGTTTGGCTGGTATGGATTTAATCCCGGCAGCACACTTTCGGCTGTCGATATGCAAGGCATTGGCCGTGTAGCTGCCAATACTACGCTTGCAGCATGTGCCGGAGGTATTGCTGCAATGTACTGTGCACTTTGGTTTGGAGATACAAAAGGGAAATTTGACCTGGGTTATACAGTTAATGGTTTTCTTGGCGGCCTGGTTGCCATTACTTGTCCCTGTTATTGGGTTTCTCCTTTTGGATCAATTGTATTAGGCCTCGTTGCGGGAATAATAGTATACCTGGCCATTAATTTACTTGAAAGGTTGCGCATAGATGATCCGATAGGTGCAGTACCGGTGCATGGATTTTGCGGCATTTGGGGTACATTATCTCTCGGTTTATTTGCCTGCGGCAAATATGGCGCTACCGGCCCAACAGGTGCCGATAATTCATCTCCTGTGACTGGTATCTTTTACGGCGGCGGCGCTACTATCTTCGAAGCACAAATTATTGGAAGCTTAATCGTTACCGTTGCAACTTTTGCAATCGCTTTTGCAATGATGTGGCTAATTAAACAACTGCCTTACCCATGGAAGCTGCGTGTAGAACCGGAAGGTGAAATTTCGGGATTGGACATGTATGAACATGGTACTGACGCTTATCCAATTCAACAAGCGGGAGCATCTTATAATTATGGCACTGCAACTCCAACTAATACTGTGGCGCAGGAAAAAGTAAAATAGAATTCTCCTGATTTCAAACGTACGTACTAATAATTCTGTTTTAAAACTTTAGCCGTAAAAATAGCAGATATAAACCAAAAGGTTGCCTCAACTGTAATGAGGCAACCTTTTTATATTTTGAAGTAAATGTTTATATTGTAAAAAATTCATTATTATTACTTAAAAACATTGTCCTTTCTCTTTTTTTGAAAGCAGGAGCAACAATCATAAATAAAAGCAAAGCAAAAGATAGAAAACCTTCCATGCCTTGCAGAGGTTCGGCGGAATTACTATTGTCATTTGCAAAAACGGAAACTGAGGAAAAAAGGAGAATTACTAATGTTAATAATGTAAAACCTGCCCTTTTCGAGATAATCTTCATGTTAGAATTCTTTATGTATTTACTACAATTAATAATATGCTTATTTCACAATAAATAAGCCATTCGTTTATGCCATACTTCTCTGCTCATTTTATAAATAAAAATAATACGGTGAAATAGTTTAGAAAATGTGTATTTCAAACGCAGGTTTTATAGTATTATTTTGTTTTAATGAATATTAGGGGCGTTAATAAAAAAAGCTGACATTTTTTTACCTTTTTCTTGCTGAAAGTAATTTTTAAAAAAAAGTTAAGAGTAATAATATCTAACTAAAAAGAAATTATTGGTTCTATGACGGAGAGTATTGGTAAATATGATTAAGATATAATTGCCACGACCTTAAGGTCAATGTCATTTAGTTAAGCCCAAAGGGGCTTTAATTTGAATAGACACAGGTGAAACCTGTAGAAACAGCAGAACAACATACATTAACCCTGAGAGGGTTAAATAACAAGGTTTTGAATTAGGTTCAACCACTTCGTGGTTGTTGGTTGTCTGTCGTTTTTTCTATGGGTTTGTACCCACAGCTATTCAAATTTAGCTCTTTCAGGGTAAACTATACCTTAACTAAATTACATTGACCTTAAGGTCGTGGATAAAGAATAATAAATACCAGGCTTTAGCCAAAAAAGATTAAACACAAAATGTCCTGACAAAAATACTGATACATTTTATTGGGTGCCCAAAAATCGAAACATTTAATAAGCAACAAGTTGAAGCCCTTATTCCTACAGCACAAGAAATAGAACAGTACCCAAAGAAATTTTAAAGAATTCTCACTACACATCACTTTTAAAGAGTTTGGCTAAAGCCAATACCTAAATTTTACAAATCCACAACCTAAAGGTCGTGGCTATTTTTACCCACACAAATCGTCATAGAACCAAATTATTTTATAATGATACACTTTCATGCACGAACAATTATTATTAAAGAAGATAAAATATATAAATATTAAGCATAAAAAAAGGAAAGCGTTTCGTGCTTTCCTTTCCTTCTGGTACTGTAAAAATTATTATCTCAAAAACAGCAATTCCCTGTATTTTGGTAATGTCCATTCTTCATCTGCTACCTGCAGTTCCAGCTTATCGAGGTTATAACGAATTTTATCAAAATACTTTTCTTTTACCTCTGTGCAATATTTAATTGCTTTTTCGCGGGTATCAGTTATTGTATTACAAACTTTACGTGCCTCAATCATGCTGGTTACATCGTCACTTACAGTGCCAATAAGATCTGAAAGCCGTTGCAAAACTTTTTTTTGGTTTTTAGAAGAACTTTCATCTAATCCCAATTCCTTCAAACCTTTAATATTTTTTATCAAGGTATTTTGATATTTTATTGCTGAAGGCAAAATATAATTGGTAGTTATTTCTCCCATTACCCTGGCTTCTATCTGCACCTTTTTTATATACTTTTCCAATTCTATCTCATGCCGGGCTTCTAATTCATCGTGCTGATAAACTCCGTTGTGTTCAAAAAGTGCTTTTGCCCTGTCTGTTATCATTGCGTCCAAAGCGAGCGGAGTTGTTTTTACATTCGGCAATCCGCGCCTCTCTGCTTCCTGTGCCCATTCTTCACTATAACCATCTCCTTCAAAAAGAACACTTTTACTATCCACAATATATTTTTGTATAGTATGCATTAGGGCAACTTCTCTCTTTTCACCTTTTTCAACCAGGCTATCCACTTCTTTTTTAAAGTTTCTTAATGTTTCTGCCATAATCGTGTTTAGCACGGTCATAGCATTGGCACAATTTGCAGACGAGCCGACAGCACGAAATTCAAACTTATTTCCCGTGAATGCGAAGGGAGACGTGCGGTTGCGATCGGTATTATCCAGCAGCAATTCAGGAATGCTCCGGTGAAGGTCAAGTTTCAAAATTGCCTCATCCTGCTCGTCAAATTTTGCTCCTACTCTTCCTTCAACCTCATTTAATACTTTGGTTAAATACTCTCCGATAAATACTGAAATAATTGCCGGCGGCGCTTCATTGGCGCCTAACCTGAAATCGTTACCTGCGCTTGCTATAGAAGCCCTCATCAGGTCGGCATAATCGTGTACTGCTTTTATTGTATTTACAAAAAAAGTAAGGAACATGAGATTAGTCTTGGGCGTCTTGCCAGGCGCAAGCAGGTTGACACCTGTATCTGTAGCCATGCTCCAGTTATTGTGTTTTCCGCTGCCGTTTATTCCTGCAAAAGGTTTTTCATGCAACAAAACCCGCAATCCATGGCGTTTGGCTACCCTGTCCATAATATCCATAAGAAGCGTGTTGTGATCTACGGCAAGATTTGCTTCTTCAAATATAGGTGCACATTCAAACTGGCTCGGCGCAACTTCGTTATGCCGCGTTCTGAGAGGAATGCCGAGCTTGTAACTTTCTGTTTCAAAATCACGCATAAAAGCATAGACCCGCTCAGGTATCGAACCAAAATAATGATCTTCCAATTGCTGTCCCTTGGCCGGAGAAGCGCCAAATACAGTGCGATCGCAAAGCACGAGGTCGGGGCGTGCATTTGCAAGAGCCGCGTCTATTACAAAGTACTCCTGCTCCCAACCGAGGGTCGGGGTAACTTTATCTATATTTCTATCGAAATAATGACACACATCAACAGCAGCTTTATCAAGAGCAGCAAGCGCTTTTAATAACGGCGCTTTATAATCCAGGCTTTGCCCGGTGTAGGCAACAAATATGGTAGGAATACATAGAGTAAGGCCATTGCCTATTTCCATAATAAAAGCAGGAGAAGAAGGATCCCACGCAGTGTAGCCGCGTGCTTCGAAAGTAGCTCTTAAGCCCCCGCTGGGAAACGATGAAGCATCCGGCTCCTGTTGTATCAAAGCGGCTCCGTCAAATTCTTCTATAGCTGTTCCATCACTTTTAAGCGTAAAAAAAGTATCATGCTTTTCTGCAGTTGTACCTGTAAGCGGCTGAAACCAGTGTGTGAAATGAGTAACTCCTTTACTTTCTGCCCAGGATCTTATGCCATTAGCTATCTGGCTGGCAACTGTTCTGTCAATTTTTTTACCTCCTTTTATGCTTAAAGTAAGGCTTTTGTATGCCTCATCACTTAAGTATTCCCTTGCAGTCTTAAGGGAAAAAACATTCTCTCCAAAAATGGCAGTAATTTTTTTACTGGGTTTTAAGGCAAAATCACTTTCAGATAATCTATTCAAATTTTCGATAGCAGCAAATCTTAATGACATATTAATTACTTTTTAAAGTACTTTTTTAAATTGTTTAAATTGAAGTCCAAAAAAAACTTAGAATTTTTAAAATTAACAGATTTTATTCTTTTAATCAACATTGCAGAATTTAATGGCCTTTCTTTTTTAAAATATTTAAAATTTAAATTTGTCTAAATGAACAAAATTAATGGTAAAAACTCATGGAAAAAGCATTACCAGGTTTATGTTGGCAGAGACGTAAGTAATGACTAAAAGATTTGCTTTTTCCGTCGGTTAAAACTCAAATTTACATATAGCAGGATTGAAACAAGAGCTTTTTCACCAGGTTCTTTTAAGGCTTGCATTGTGTGATTTTTTATGGAAGTTTTTTTTTCATCAAGGCTATAAACCATACTTTGATTTGGTGATCATTTGGATGCGCGTTTTCATCTGCGGGTTATGATGCGTAATATGACAACTATGGGTATTTTTCCGTTTACTGCGAGGCCAGGTAATGTTATAGTCTCTATTCTTTTAATTATCTTTTATTTTCGGATAAGATCAGTAATTTTTGTATTTTTCCTGCATTCTTTATACTGGTATCTTTTCAGTTAATACAAACAGAGTATCGCCTCCCGTTACACCTGTAATAATATTTAACCGGTGCATAGAGAATTTTCAGTCAATGTACATTACTTTTGATTTTTTTAAAAATTAAATTGAATATTATTTAAACATACAATTTACGGATTTAGCTCGTATCACTTGTGCCTTGTGAGCTATGATGCCTTCAACACGCTTTATATCTTACTTTTGTTATATCTTCAAATAAAATAACTTCTAAATTTTTTTTAACCTGAATTAAATGTTTTCACTAACTTGATTAAAAAAATCAATTTTTTTAATATTTTTTAATAAGAGAATTTATACATTTTTTATTGAGCAGCAATTTTTTAAAATACATACCATGCAAAAAAATCTATTTACCGGTCGGGTAAAATTTACCTTTTTTTTAATCTTTGTTCTTTCAATTTCTGCATCATCCCATGCACAGTGGGTCAGAAAGGCCAATGCTTTTCAATTCAGATCAGACCTGTCAGGGTCTATTGTTTATAATTCCCGGATTTACACCTTTTTAGGCTTTAATGATCCTCTTCGCCACTCTGATCCAACTTCGGAGGTGTATGACCCTGCTGCAGACTCTTATACATTACTCGCTCCAATACCAGACAATGCATCTATGACTCACGAAAGTGTGGTTTTAATAGATAATACGGTATGGCTTATTGGTGGCCGTGTCGGTCAAAATCCGGGTCCGCTTACAAGCGCTGTCTGGATTTATAATATCACTGCAAATTCCTGGTCAAAGGGGCCACAATTAACTGATCCGGCTACAGGCCAGCCTTTGCTCTGGGCAGCAGGCGGAGCAGCTTTACTGGGTCGTACACTTCATGTATTTGGGGGGTTTGTTATTGATGCATGTAATCATGACCAGTCTGAATACCATCTTACCCTTGATGTTGATACCTGGCTTGCTGATACAACCAAACCTGGTGAATGGAAGAATGAGCTTGCACCGCTTCCTATAAAACGAAATCATTTCAGCACCGTAGTTCTTGGAGGGAAAATTTATGCAATAGGAGGACAATTTGGTCATGATTGCGGTGGCGGACAGGAGCAGCCTTATTCTCATGTATACGATCCTGCAACTGACGTCTGGACAGAATTGCCCTTATTGCCTGCCGGGCGTTCGCATGCAGAAGGAGGCTCGTTTGCTATTGACGGCAAAATATATATACTTGGCGGGCAGGATGAGAAGGGCGCCTCTACGGATAAAGTAACCATATTCGACCCCGCAGGTAGCAACGGAACAGGATCCTGGACAGATGATCTCTCTATGACTTTACCGCACAAACTTGAAGGGGGAACAGCTAAAATAATAAATAGTACACTTATTTATTCTCATGGCGGATTAACTACAAGCTCCAATCCAAGAAAATTGACATATGCCCGGGCAGTCGTTCGAAATCCTGTTTATAAACTTGGGTTTTCAGCAGGTTGTTTACAGTTAACTGCCGACTCCGGCAGTTCGGTTAAAGGTAAAACGCTGCTTTTTACTATTGACAGCAGCACAGGTTATACAACATCTTCGAATGCAAACTGGTTAACTATAACTAAAAATGCAACCGGTACAGCGAAGCCAAATGCGGCTGACATAGAAATTACTGCTAATACTGCCGGACTTGCTCCTGGTAATTATAGCGGTATTGTAACTGCAGCAGGTGCCGAAGCAGGCACTACTTATGCACCGGCAACTTATTGTGTAAATTTAACAGTTAAAAGTACTGCCTTGGGTTTACAAACGCTGGAAGCAGAAACAGCAGTGTTGAATGCTGTAAAAGTTTCATCTAATCATTCTGGCTTTTCGGGTACAGGTTTTACCGATTACATACATCCATCCGGAGATTATATTGAGTGGTCTGTTAATAAGACAGTAGCAGCTTCCACATTGCTTAGCTTCCGGTATGCAAACGCCAAAGAAACTGACCGTCCGTTACAGTTAGAAGTAAATGGAGTTGCAGTTAATCCCAGCCTTTCATTTCCGACTACAGGCGCCTGGACAAATTGGGCTACTGTGACTGCTGCTGTAAACCTAAACGCAGGAATAAATACGGTAAGGCTGACTGCAATCGGGTACAGCGGTCCGAATATTGACTATCTCGCTTATGCAAATGATACTTCAATTGTAACTGCTCAAAGGCAAGCTTTAGAAAAAAATCGTATTTATGCATCTTCTGATCTTTTAAACGTATCTGTTTCGCCAAATCCTGCCTCAGGAAACGCAAGATTAGTTTTAAATTCTTCTTCTGCACTTCCTGTTGATATTGAAGTAACGGATATGTCTGGAAGAACTTATAAAAAAACTAAGTTTTCCCCTGCCGGTTCGAATATCTTTAATCTTTCTGTAAATGATTTACCTTCAGGTACCTACGTGGTTAAAGCAAGGCAGGGAAATAAATTAAAATCAACTAAAATGATAGTTCAAAACAGAGGGTTACGTTAGAAAAAAAATTCTTACAGTGAAATCTTTATAAGTAAAATATCATAAGTAATGACGTAATCTGATAATTAACTCTCTAAATTTTATAGATTTCGAAAACTATAAAAATATAATTCCCGCATGGTGCGCAACTCTTTAAGTGTTTAGTGCATCATGCGGGATATATTTACGCCTTTATCCCCCAGTTTCCAATCTTCTATTGATTTTCAGGTGCGAGATATAAAACACGCCTTATTCAAATACTCTCAATTGTGTTTTTATTATTCTTGTAATCTTATTATAAAAGAAAATTGGTCTGTCTCATGCAGAGATATCAAGTTATCCGACTTTACTTTCCAATTCTTTCATCTCCTGCTTTAATCAATTCACAGGCTTTTTTTACTTTTTCATCAAAGTCTGCTAAGTCTTCACTCAGGAAAATCCAGGTATGAGGAGCTCCGTCTATATCAAAGATCATATTAGATATATGAATCTCATTCTGCAGGGCATCAAAAAATTCAGGTTGGGTAGCTACAAAAATGCCGTTAAATTCAGGCTGGTTTTCCCTGTCGCGCAGCAGCAGCAGCAGCTTTTTATCCAGGTATAATCCATAACATCCCAGCATTTTTTTTATCCGCGGTCGTACAGGATACAAATAGCGCAGCACAAAATCAAAAGGAACTTTATAATTCATTACACAAATTCTTTAAAAAAGTTTATACTAATATGGTTTTTATTTCTGCAATTAGTATAATTAACCTGCTTCTTAATACAAAAGCAATGTAAAATAATTTTAAGACTAAATTGCTGTTTTAAAAAAAAGTCCAGGATGATTATTTATAATATTACAAGTAAAGTTGAATGGTCGGTCGCCCAGGAGTGGTTACAATGGATGAAGGAAACGCACATTCCTGATGTATTAAATACCGGTTGTTTCGAAAAATATCAGTTTGTAAGATTGCTGCAGACAGATGAAACCGATGGTCCTGCTTATGCCATTCAGTATTATACACCTTTATTAAGTACATATGATTATTACCTGCAGCATCACGCCCCTTTTTTGCGAAAGCAAACAAAAGATAAATGGGGTGAGAAATATATTGATTTTGGTACTTTAATGCAGGTAGTAGAGTAAAATACTTCAGAAATTCAGATATGGCAACTGCTGAAATACCGAAAACTTTTACCTAAGCTTATACTCAAGAAGTTTAGGGATATGAACGCCAGAAAAATTTTGCCGCTCATTAAAAGCTTATAAATTTGCCGACTTTTTATATTTATTTAAAACATTAACAATGAATAAAGCTGAGTTAATTTCTAAAATTTTAGACGACACTAATGTGGGCAGGGCCGAGGTAAATGCTGTATTAGATTCTTTTGTTGATGCAGTTACCAGTACTTTAAGAGAAGGCGGAAAGGTTACGCTGGTAGGTTTTGGTACCTTTTCTGTGTCAAAAAGAATAGAACGTAACGGGCGTAACCCGCAAACAGGGCAGTCAATTAAAATTAAAGCAAAAAGAGTCGCAAAATTTAAGGCAGGCAAGGAGCTGTCAGCGAGAATATAAAGTATAAAGGGCTTATGCCTGATTTTTTTATAATAATACATTCATTCCTGATAGTCTTAATCAGACAATAATTTGCTTTGGCACGTTACAGAACTTAGTGTAGGTTTGTATCCTTTTATATAAAATATTTCAAAACAAATGTTATGGGAAGAGGTGATAAAAAAACAAAAAAAGGTAAAATTTTCAAAGGTTCATTTGGTAAAAGCCGACCTGCAAGAATAGCAAAGGCTGCAAAACCTGCTGAAGAGAAAAAAGAAGCTTAATAAGTTGAAAGGTTGATTGGGCAGTAAAAAATTTTAATCGCTCAATCAACCCTGTCAACTTTTACATTTTTCAATGAGGTTGGTATAAATCTTAGGGTGCAATTCTTTCGATTAGCCATTCTTTATTTTGCTTTGTATATTGAATCCTGTCGTGCAGCCTGCTTCTGCGGCCTTGCCAAAATTCAATTTTCACAGGTTTTACAATATAACCGCCCCAATGCGGAGGTTTCGGTATATTTTCCTCACCAAATTGTGCTCTGTATTTCAGCTCATTTTGCTCAATTATATATCGTCCTGCAACAGGTGTGCTTTGCGGTGATGCCCATGCACCAATTTTGCTGGCGGCAGGTCGGGTTTTAAAATAAGCTTCACTGTCTTGCTCACTTAATTTTTCAACCGTCCCTTCAATTCTTACCTGCCGCTCAAGTTCTTTCCAAAAAAAAACCAAGGCTGCATAGGGATTTTGAGCAAGTTCTGTCCCCTTATGGCTTTGATAGTTTGTATAAAACTTAAATCCTTCAGGTGTAAATCCCTTTAACAATACAATTCTGGCCGATGGCATGCCATCAGGTGTTGCCGTAGCCAGCGTCATTGCGTTCACTTCTTCGATCTGGCTGTTCACGGCTTCATTCCACCATACAGAAAATTGCTCTGCCGGGTCACTTTTTACATCTTTTTCAAGTAAAGATTTCAGCTTATAATCTTTTCTTATATCAGCAATTGTCTCGTTCATTATTTTTAAGTTTTTAAATAAAATTATAATCTAACAGGTGAATTAACAAAATGTTGAAAAAAGCTGTATGAAATAGTTACCGGCAAATAAAAGCCTTTTACTGTAGCTTTGCCCGCATTCTAAAAAAACTACATGAAGCCAATTCAAATGGTGGATACCAAAACCCAATATCTGAAAATAAAAGACCAGGTTGATGAAGGCATTCACCAGGTGCTCGACAGCACTGCCTATATAAACGGAAAGCCTGTTCAAAATTTTGCACAAAATTTATCTGCCTGGCTTGGCGTAAAACACACAATACCATGCGGCAACGGAACAGATGCTTTGCAAATAGCTATGATGGCTTTAGACCTGCAGCCAGGCGATGAAGTAATAACCCCTTCTTTTACTTATATCGCTACTACCGAAGTAATGGCATTGCTTAAGCTTTCACCGGTTTTTGTAGATGTAGACAAAGCAACATTTTGTATTGATCCGAAGGGAATTGAAAAAGCCATAACGCCCAAAACAAAAGCCGTTGTTCCGGTACATTTATATGGGCAGGCGGCGAATATGGAGGAAATTATGGCAATAGCCAAAAAACATAATTTGTTTGTGATTGAAGATAACGCCCAGGCAATTGGGTGCGATTATACTTTTTCTGACGGTACAGTTAAAAAAACAGGAAGTATCGGCACTATCGGCGCTACTTCGTTTTATCCGTCAAAAAACCTCGGCGCTTTTGGTGACGGCGGCGCCATGTTTACCAACGATGATGCACTTGCAGAAAAATTAAAAATGATCGCTAATCACGGGCAGAAAACAAGGTATTATCATGATTTGGTCGGCTGTAATTCAAGGCTCGATTCCATTCAGGCTGCGGTTTTAGATATCAAGTTGAAGTATCTTGACGAATACATTGCCGCAAGGCAAAAAACAGCTTCATTTTATGATAAAGCATTTGCAGGAAATGATAAAATAACGGTTCCCCAGACTGCTGTATATACCAATCACGTTTATCACCAATACACGCTGGTATTAAATAATGCAGACAGAGATGAGCTGAGCAAATACCTGGCAAGTCATAACATTCCTTCCATGATTTATTATCCTGTACCGGCACACCGGCAAAAAGTGTTTGAGGCATTTGGCGGCGGTAATTTTCATTTGCCCGTTACCGATTGGCTGACTGCAAGAGTGATCTCTTTACCAATGCATACAGAGCTTGATGAAGAGCAATTGCAATACATTACTCAACATGTTTTAAACTTTATAAACAGTAAAAATTGATTTTGTAAGAAAAATATTTCAAAACGATAAATAGAAGAAAGGCTTATTTTATATACAATTGAAAGAATTTTTATGGAACGGGCGGAGTAACTCTTTTCAGCATCGTTGTGTCCTTTAGATTTGTATTCAAATTCTATTTATAATATTACTATTATTACTACTATTTTCTTTTTTGTTACTTTTTTCTTTAAAATCCACATTTTTGTGTGGATAAACTAACCAGCA